>Ga0325402_1005377_pt1 | contig 11969 bp, 8 predicted proteins | sample PopdelMetagenome_22_FD_207212 | JGI IMG/M metagenome (GOLD analysis project Ga0325402, IMG submission 207212) | Populus deltoides microbial communities from Bellville, Georgia, United States - Xylem-PdKOR-R3 | ecosystem: Host-associated > Plants > Phyllosphere > Stem > Wood/Secondary xylem...
TATTTTTTCATACCCTCTCCCTGCCTTCGATTGGAAACCACTGTTTTATGAACACAGATTCATAACGTTTGCTACCACATTCTATACAAATTTTGATTCGAAGTTACTGAATAAAGGCTGCTACGTATACAGGGTTTATGGATGGGATTATTGAGTGGAGTTGTAGTGCAAACGCTTATACTCTCCTACATTATCTGGAGGACTGATTGGAATGAGCAGGTTTGTTAATAAAAAGTGAACCTTCTCTGCAATATTTATAGAATTTAAACTACTACATATATATAGTAGGTGAACAAGGCATCTGAACGTCTTATATATACTTAATTACCCTTTCTTGTAGGTGAACAAGGCATCTGAACGTCTTAGACGCTGGTTTTTAAAATCGGAGAAAGATTCCATTGAGAGCTCCACTCCAGCTTGAGACCTTTTTGTGCAGATCTATTGTAAACGTTGGGACAACGTACGAATAATTTAACCTTATTACTGTATTAATTTGAAGATTCTTGAATTCAATAAATCGAAGACACAGTACATTTAATTTTTTTAGTGTGAATCTATTTTGATGTTCTCAAGATCTGAATCTACTTCACCTAAGAAGTTATGAGGCAGTTTTCTCTTTCTAATCACTATGCTGATCTTGATATATTTATGTTGTTACCAAGTCATGATGCAGAAAAATGGCCATTCACAACACAGTCTCGAGCCTCCTTCAAAACCCTTAAAATACAATAATCCTGCATTCAATTCTTCGACCTATCATTTCAAAGGCAAATGAAAATCATTCTGCCAAGTCTTTTTTTTTTCATAATAATCCAAAGATATATTAAAAAAACTCATGCTACCCAATTAGAGGATAGCCACCATGAAAATATAAAGTTTTTACATAAAGAAGTACCAAAACAGAAGAGAAAAGGAAACAAAAAAAGTCCTACAACATAGTACCATACAAACATTTAGCGTTGTCTTTTGATATTTGTCCAGCTTCGAATATAGTCAACACTAATATAAAGATCATTACATATGTAAGAAAAATGAGATTCACAATTTCTTAACTAAGTAGATAATCGATGGAGTGTCAGGGAAAAGCATTAGTCCAAATCTTGTCTAACATCATTGAAAACCAAATTATTTCTGATTAACCATATGCTCCAAGGAATACCAAAAGAGAGTAGTTCCAATGCCTTCCTTTGAAACTTGCCTTTAATCATCATTGGTCAATGATGTAGCAGCTTATCAAGTATGTGTGGAACACTCTAATAGACCCCTCACCACGAAAAAAAATTGGTTCATAAATTCCATATAAATTGACAGTGAATCAATATATGATTTCAGCTTTTTATAACCGTTAAATAGAATGGACAAAATGACTGATCCAAGAATGAAAGATGTCAACAATATAAGAAAGATCTTATACACAGTTTATGTTGAATGACCAACCAAATAAAATTTTGAATCTTTGAAGGAGCCACAGACTTCCAAACTTGTATCTGAAAAGAGCATGATCCACTACACTCTATGCTATGAATAAAAATGGTACAAGATTTCATTGTAAATTTTTCATCTTTGCAAAGAGTCCATACCTTCAAATCTGGTTTAGTATGATAAAGCTTTACCTCTTGAAGAACCTGATGCGAAGACATTTCCTGCTCAATTTAAAAAATTCTTAGAGTTCGCCTCCATTTGATATTCCACTCTCAATTACCATTTACCCATGATCTTATTTTTGAAATTGTTGTTGTTGGTGAACTTGAAATCTTATATAATATCGGAAACATAATTTTCTGAGAAGTTCCCACCTAACCATCTATTACTCTAAAAAGAAATATTTACCTGCCTCAATTAAGCATTGTTAGTGAAGGATTAAAGATTCCTGCACCAGAGTGCCTGATAAATAAAATGGTACCAATTCGATGTATATGGAGAATTTAAAAGTTTATGAATATTACCTGGAGTAATGGAGTTTGACTGGGTGAGTCTTGCTAGTCAGCATAAAAATTTGATTGTCGGTACATGTTAGGATTATCTTGATGGTCCATAACTACTGGATTCTGCAGAGGGTACATGCACTGAACCACCTGATTGACCTCAAAATTATACACACCCTGCACGATACACATGAAAGAATCATTCAATTTTAGCTCAGTCATGAGGGGATCCAAGTAAGAAAAATAAGGGTCTAACTATGAACAGTTATGATAGAAATTATGGTTAGAATAACCTGCAGAAGAGGATTGTGAGTTGGGCCTTCAGTAGTAACACATGCTTGTGGAGGACTTGAAATGCCGTTAATAATATTAGGGGAGGGTGGTTGTGCAAGCTGAAATCTTTTTTTCTGACAGCCTTTTCCAACCACATTTTTCAGTTGATGTCTATCAGGAACATCAGTCTCCCTTTCTTTTGATCCCTCCACTCTGTTGTCTTCTCCTTGATCCTCGATTGCCTTCTCATTCAAGAAAAACTCTGCATTTTCACTTTCGTGACCATTCACTATGGTGCTACTTGAATTGATGCCTTGACCCTCATCAGGTTTCAACATCAAGACCTTCTCCACCCCTTCAATTAACTCATCTAGTTTTCTTAAGGAAAACTGAAATGCATCCTCTGATTCAGCTGCCCTGGCTGACATTTTCAATATGTTGCGGCACAAATCTTTGTAACGGTTAGCTACAACCAACTTTGGGTTTTCTTGAGCAGCGAAATCATTGCTATTTCTTGCTCTTCCGAGCCTTGCATCTTTTGTCCATCTCTTCAAGATATATCGGGATGGAACCATCTTTATGTTCCGATTATCAAGAACTTTCAAAGTATGGCCACATAAAAATCCGACATTCTCAAATTTCATGCAATTGCAAACTACTGTGTCATCTGTTGAATTGATTGTGACTATATATTCTTGAGTCCGTCCAAATGTATTGACTTTGTATTCAAGCAAAAATCCATTCTCATTGCACTGGCTGACTACGACATTTAAACACTTCTCATATTCCTTCTGAAATATTTCAAATGCCTTTGGCGTATAAATAGCACTTGCATGCTTTAGCAAAACTACATTACCTAGTAACCTTGGCATGCATCTAGTCATTTCATCATTAGCATGTATTTCTTTGACACGTTGCTCATTTACCACCCTTTCAAAAATCTTGAAAATCTGAAGCGCATCTTGGTCAGAGTTTAGATAACTTCTCAAGTTATTAGATAAATCTTCAACCACATGTGAGCCTTTTATGTCAAGAAAAAATGTGTTACTGCCATATACTATGGACCACTTCTCTCTTTCTCTGAACATCCATCTTAGCCACTCATTTTGTTGAAGGCCATATTTGTCCAGCAGACCCTCCCAAGCATGAACGAAAGCCTCCTCGTAATTGGAGTCATAAATACAACTTTGAAAGTCACAAGAAAAGGATTCAATATCCTTCACTAAATGGCTAAGATGCTTAAGAACATTCTGGTACATCTGCCAAACACAGATACGATGGCTTGTTTCTGGTAAAATTGAATTGACTGCTTCTGCTATTGCTGCATCTTGATCTGTAAGAATGACTTTTGGCTTCTTTCCAGACATTGCCTCTAGAAATGTATTAAACAGCCACTTGAGCGATTCAACAGTGTCATCGAATAAAAGTGCAGCAGCAAATATTATTGCTTGATTGTGATGGTTCACTCCCATGAACTGTACAAATGGCTGAAGATCTTTATTTGTTCGGTAAATAGTGTCCAAACAAACCACATCACCAAAATGGTCATAATCCACTACCATTTTATCGTCAGCCCAGAATATGTTACTTACTTTGTCATCAATATCAACCTGAATGCCATGAATAAATGATGGATTTTCAATGTGTTGCCTATGAAAATAACGCAACAAACGTCCTGCTTCCCCCTCCTTCATATCTCTAATCCTTTCAGACCGTAGGGAATTTTCAAAATCCACGGCCAGATAATCAAGAGATTGACAAACTTCAATTCGTCTATTCATCAGTCCATAGGTTGAGCTTGATTCTGTCCCTGAGTTTCTAGACAAGTCAGCTTTGGCAGCTTGATCAACAAATAACTCCCTCTGTAATAGCTGTGTGTCAGCATTATTTGGTTCTATACTATCATGATTATGCTCTGCTTCAAAATGTGTCACTCTGTATTTACCATCAGGCTGGCGAGTGACAATCATGTGAGCCAAGCAACCAGTTCTTGTTTCTTTCTGACGCTTCTTCACATTAAGGTCTCTCTTGTCTTTCCGCCGATAACCTTCCTTAGAGCAAGTAAACTTTCTAGAGACCACTAGACCATGCACCTTACTCCTATTTAACCAATCTTTTCGAACACTGAAGCCTACCACTTTGGCATACTTGTTGTAAATTCTGTAAGCATGTTCGTCAGATTCAAACTCTGTACCAATTTTTAGTAACCCACCCCTACAAGCATCATCTTTTGATGAAGCACTGAGTTGAGATGCATTTACCAGTGCAGAATTTGAACTACAACAGTCCTGATCTATGTTCAAGTCCATCTTATCTGACGTTGGAAGTCCAATTTCCATGCTGGCATCATAAGGAGTACCTAATTAATCACCATCTCTACTCATTGATATTCAAGAAACAGGAAGAAATAAGGACAACATGGACACATTACAGACAACAAAGACAAAACAACAATCATTACTTCACTTTGACAGGCATCACAACTGACAAATCCATCAAAATTCTTAAACTACAATCATCATCTGCCTATGAAAATGCGAGACAAATACAAGAAAAATTGCATTCATTTCAACCTAATAATCACATTTAAATTTTGTAAATTCATTAAAAGTCTCTTACCTGTGAAATTAAATACTAAACACTGAATTCATTGAATTATTTGTTGAAAAATATACTCCAAAAAATGCCACTGTAAGTGAACTTACCAGTACTAATAAAAATAATAATAAAAAATACAAATAACACACAAAAATAAAGTTTCTCTTGAATTGAAACTAACAACTACACGACACAATATACACACAAAGGTTCTCCAAAGCTCAAAACTGGCATTGTTTTTACACTAAAAACAAACCCATTTCTCTAAACTAAAGTATGAAACTAGAAACCCACAAAAGTCAAGAGTCTTGATTGATAATAAGCTACATTTCTATAAATTAAAGGACATGGAAAGATAGAGATACAGTGTGTACCTTTAGTAGGGTTTTCGAGGTCCCAAAGCTCCAAATCCAACAGGGTTCTTGTTATATAGAGGAAGAGGAGGAGAGGGATTTGAGATTGTACGGAAAAGTTCATGTTTATGAGTCACTTCAGTTCTTGTCTGGAACAGCAAGCCATCCCACCCCAATTCCCATCAGTGAAGTCCCCCCTCCAAGTGCCTGAGTGCTCGGGGCTAAGTATAATTTGTAAGAGTTTTGGGACGTTGATGCAATTTATCCAAAAACTCTTTTTGTTTTTTTTTTTCCCTTTTTTTATTAGGGAGATATATTGAGTTTTAGAAAGTGAAAATTAAAATTGAGTTTATTGCGAATTTTGTAAATTGATTAAAGTTATTTGTGAACTATTGGATTGAATAAAATCAAAAGTATATGTGATTAGTACTTAAAAAAAAAGTGATGGATATTTTAGTTTTAATAATAAAAAAAAATTAAATTGTTGGAATACTCAGACGACACAAAGTGATGGATATTTTAGTTTTAATAATAAAGAGTTTAAACATCTTTCTTTCTTTTTTATCTTAGATATCTTCAAAAAGTAATTAGCACTTATTATATATTAATTAATTTGTATTAACTAGAATCTTGTCTAATTCAATTGTAATTTTAAATATGTTTAATATGCTTGCTATAATTTTATTTCAACTTTATTACAAGTTTAAATATTCTTTCTTTAATCTATAAAACTGCATGCAATTTAAACCTAACAATTTCTATCTACAAAATCACCAACACTTCTCCCATCGGCGTTGTAGCTCACCTGATGGTTCATAAGACTTAGAAAACTACAACCTATCGAAAGATAAGACTAACTTGAATCCAAGACTCAAGTCTAAAGATAGGATCTTTACTATGAAGATGTTAATACTGTTTGATCTCTTTCCAATAATTTTCTAAAACTTGATTTAGGACCATACGTACTAGTTAATTACCACAAGTGAGAGGTGGAAGATTGCATCGAGAAGGAAGGCGAGACGAAATCTGGAGAATGCTGCAGAGGCAAGCAGTCGTGGCACTTGGATTGGTGTTAGTAGCTAGCACCAGGCGTCACAAATGGTGCGCACACATTTAGCCTGTGTTGCTGCGACTGAGCTAGTTGAGTTGATCTGCAGTACTGCAAGTGCAACGAGCCAGAGAAGCAATGCAGCCTGGGGGGCAAGAGACTTGAGAGCTGCCATTTTTATTATCTAATTTCTGCTGAGTACGTAGGTTTCTAGTGCTTCTGTTCGATTGCTTTCTTTAATGTTTTAATTTGTAGGCTTTTCCCTTAATTTACAGTTAATGTTTGGCTAGATATAGTTGATTTTTACACGACTCGATCGCCAAATATAAGTTATGAGAGATCATAACAGTTGTGTTGAGTTCAATGTAGTTAGATCATCAATCTTATTTTTATGTTGTGAAAGGTCTTTGCAAAAAACATGCTTGATTTAGGCACAAGCACTGTTCCATTTCAGTGGTAAAGCTGAATACAAAATTTGAAACAATAGGCCAGTATTCTTAATTATGCGTCCAATGCATGCATGCAAGAGGTGTATCATATTTTGAAGAGTTCTTAATTGATTAAGCTGTACTATTTTAAGAAAGAATCATCGAGATGTTTATATTTAAATCGATGATCTTTCCTCCACCATGTTTCTTGAATAAGTTCTTATTGAATTTACCTTTCCAAATTTAATAATATTTGTTTGCTACGAGCATATAACTATGTATCACAATCACAAATTATCTTAAATCAACTCATAATGTGCTTTATTTATCAATCAGCATGAAGATTTTCTGCTTTGTTGCAGTTCAGGACACATTTTAAAGGGGAGAGAGAGAGAGAGAGAGAGAGAGAGAAGGAAAGGAGAAATGATAAAGATTGATTGATCAGAAACTTCAATGATTGAAGTTCCAGCATTATTCTTCGGTCGCTCTCTTGCCAGCGGGCTTCATGCTTGTTTTGTTCCTGCAAATAGATCATATACAAATGTTATTAAGAAATACAAGTCAAACTATTATGATCTAAGTAATGGACAATTCATGCTTAGGTATGAACGTTGGCTCTTTGCCTGTACGATGGATCATATCATATATTTTTGTTGCTAGGAATTGGTGGTCTGGGGAATAAAATTGGCACTTGCTATTAATTAAGATGTTAATACTGTTTCTTATCTATAATAATTTAATTTTTAAAGTTTGATTCATTAAGTTCATACCTACTAGTTACCACAAGTGAGAGGTGGAAGATTGCATTGAGAAGGAAGGCGAGACGAGATCTGGAGAGTGCTGCAGAGGCAGTCATGTTGCACTGCCTCGAGTGCATTACAACACTCAGCACTTGGGTTGGTGTTAGCAGCACCATGTACCACAAATGGTGCACACACATTTAGGTTATTGAGCTGGGATGTGCATTGCTGCGAGTGAGCCAGTTGAGTCTGCACTGCTAGTGCAGTGAGCAAGAGAAGCACTGCTACTGGGGAGCTAAGAGATTTGAGTGCTGCCATATTTGATTATCTAATTTCTACTGATTAGATTTCAAATGCTTGTGTGCTTGCTAGCTTACTTTGATGTCTTATTTTTTCTAGCTTTTGCCTTAATTTATAGTTAAAAGTTTGGCCACATGCATAGAGTTGATTTCTTACATGACTCACCTAATACAAATTTTGAGCTCATAACAACTGTGTTGGATTCAATGTAGTTAGATCATCAGATTTATTTGTAAAAAAACTGGCCAGTACAGGAAATATTCTTGCTTCGGCACATTTCCATTTCACTGATAAAAGTAAATACAAAAAATTTGAATCAAGAGGGCTAGCCGGCAAGGCTCTTCTGTGTCCACTTCAAGAGGAGTAACATAATTCGGAGAGTTCTGATTTGGTTAAGGTTTAACTATTCTAAGAAACATATTTGAGAGTAAAAAATAAGAACAATATCTAAGAAGAAAACAAAAAAGTGGAAATTAATAGCTCATTAAGATGTGGTGGACTCTTTCTGATGATCAGCAGGAGCTGTCCAGTAAGACTTGACAGCAAAAAGAAGTTTTTCCCTTTGATGAGGTCCATCTTCATGATCAACAATTCGACTGTCCCAGTTCAATCTATCAGTTATTTTCTTAATCTTCACCAACAAATCAACATCATCTCTAAATATTACATTTCCTTCAGGTCTCAGAATTCTATCCATCTCTAGCAAAATATCTTCCATTTCACATCTGTAACAAAAATTCATGTCAGAAATCAGTAATTCCTTTTTTTTTTTTTTTTACACAATTCTATATCCTATATATGAAGAAAAAACTAATAAGCGAATATTTTCTGCCCCCACATGACCATGTGTTAGGTATTTCTTGCATTTTTATATATATATATATATATAAATATATATTACTATAACAATGTTGTAGACCATGATTCTGCATATTTTAGAACAGAAAAGGCCGCAGAAAAATTTCACTAAATAATTCCTTACCTGCCGTCATAGAGGCTAAATACAGAATCAGCATGGATGAAGTCATAAGTTCTTGGATAAGTAGACATTGCTTCACACCTGTAAAAGAAATTGAAATCATTACACCTCCATTCAATTTTAATAGCAACAAAACATCAGTGTGTGTTCTGCTTACCAATCCTGATATGTTCCAATTAATCCTCGCTCATAAATTACTCCAAGAGTGTTAGCACTGGCTTGGACAGGAACCACGTTCATAACCCAAAGTGGGTCATTTATAAGAGCAGCAGCAAATCCACCCAAGTAAGCATTCATGTCCAAAATGTTACGGTACCTTCCTGGTTTTTCTAATTGGTTATTTACAGCTTTATAATATGACACTCTCCTATTCCAAAGTGCTGTATCTTTTTGGAAAGTTTCAGCTGTAATCCCTTCCAAAGTTCCTCTACTAATTCTTGGTGGTACAGCATTCAATCTCTCAGGCCATTTCGGCAATTCTCCGCCGGCAACGTCTTGATTGGTAGATACCTCAGGCAAGTTAGTCAGACAAGTCTCCATGTTTGTGTACCTGAAAAAAAAAATACAATGGAATTCCCATTAGTCAAGTATTAAAACCATACCACACAAGAAAAATGTATATTTCTTCGGATTGCAAAGAGTATGTACCAGGCTTTGTCAGGGTCATGAGCAGGGCAGAACGGTGGATTTTGTGTGATTTTCCTGTTAACTTTACAATTCAAGTGATTGATTGGCTTTTGCCATATGGCAATGTCATCTTTCTCCACCAACTTTTTCCAACATAAGCTATTAGCCACGGTCTCAATTTTGTTCTGTTCATCATTCAAATCATCTTCTGTTCTGTCCCAGCCCTTCCAATGAGTCTTCCAATTAATTGGTGGACCAGACAAAATCCAATACCCACCTGGCCTTAGAACTCGATCGACTTCAATCAAATATTGCCCTCCTGTTTCACACATTGAGGAAAAAAGCTAATAAGAACTTTTGCATGAAATATGCCCTCCTGTTCATCATTCAAATCACCACAATGCCAAGCAGACAAGTCCTGAAAGATGATTGATTTTGGTTCAAGGTATGTATATGTACCGAAATCGGCCCATGGAATAAGGCAACGAGAGCAATGTGCCATGTCGAAGGCTCTAGATGGGTATGGGAGCCTTTTTGAGGCCATAATCCCGATCAAGGCAGGAACTCCTCTTTCTAGGGCAAATTGCACCTGTGCTTCGTGATTGTCTCTTGGTGCAAAGGACATTGTTAATACGTTGCGTGACAGAAGATAAGCTCCCCAACTTGCAACCTGCACTAGTTGCAACAAATTTCAGGGCCTGGAAAATTCTTTCACTCGTATATGCAAAATTCTTTAACTTGTAAAAAATGGCCGAAATTCCCATTGAATTTTAGTAAACAAGCTCCCCTTGTCCCAATTAAGTGATCGGAAATCGAGAATGTACAATTATGGGGGATTGTGAAATTGGTGGATAGTTGGAATTTTCTTGGCTAACTAATAAAAGAAAGTAAGATATATTTCTTAATTAGTTTCTTGACGCTTTATATAGTAGTAAATCAAATCTCATTACTCAGATTTGCAATGATACGAAATCTAACATATTCATTCCGTATTTATCCCATCCCATTGTTTCACTTGCCCAAAAAATCATTAAAATCATTTCAAAAATAAAAAGAAAATCTGAAATTTACTCTTAACCCTGATTTTAGACATCCCGCAATTATTATGGATAGTTACAGATTTTTCCAGTTATTACAAATGAAAAAGAAAATTAAAAATATGGAAAAATAATAATTTAATAAGATAATATCAAGGAAGAAAAAAAATACTAGTAGAGATTATGTGTCAGGAGTTTAATTACCCCGCAGCCAGTATCAATGGCAGTCCTAATAGACCCATCTTTGAGATCAATCAATCTTCCAATATCATCAATATAAGCATCAGCGCCATTGGGAAACATAGTCCCTCCACCAGGAAATCTAAACCGATCACCTTCAAATCTGATCCAGTTTTGCACTGCCTTCTCCACCGTTAGGTGCTTGTGTGGCACGTTATTGTACCAAGCATAATCCCTACTTGCAGGCCATGTAAAAGGGTTCCTGTACCCGTATGGAGCTGGTATACGACACTTTAGTAACTCGCCTTTCTCTGGACAATGCCTTTCTTCGTATATCAATTGATGCCTGCTGAATTTAAATGATCTCTTGGGATCCTCACATGGCGTGTACTCACTTAAATTCACGGTGCATGAAGGGTAGGTTCTGACTTCTGATGTTAACGTGACATCTAAATCACCTGCACTGTGGTGGGTTGCAAAGTCAAGAGATTTTCCTTCTTTGGTTACGGTGGTGGTGGGTTTTGAGGGGTCGCATGGGATTGAAACAATGGTGTTGCGCCAGGAACCGAAGAGATAAGAGAAGGTGCAAAGGAAAAGAATAGGAAGTAAGGTGTACAGGTTGATCTTCTTGAAGAAAGGGAAATTGGCGGTGACGGGTTTGGAGATGGCATGGTATTGTTGATGAGGACCAGCCATGGTTAGCTAGGGAAATCTCCCCTCCTTGAGTTTTTTTTTTTTTTCTAGGTTAACGTTGGTTCCTCCCAACAAAACTCTCTACTTATTGTGGTTTGGGGTTAGGGAGGGATTGAGAGAAAGGGGTTGAAGAGAGATAGGTTTTGAATCAAGTTGATCATGTAGGCGATGAGTGTTAGAGGTGTTCTCGTTTTAAAAAAGGAAAGAGACATCTTATAGTAATATTAATGTTTAATTGCCTAGACGTGGGAGGAAGGTATTATTAGGGGACAATAAACCAAAATAATTGGTGGAGAAATGGAAAGTTAGAGGGGGAGAGATTGGAATATTAAATTAATGGTATTGATAAATGTCTACTTAATAAAATAATTAATTATATGATGATTTGTAAGTGGGATTTGGGGAGCAAGTGGGTCGGCTAGCTAGGCTAATCCAGTCGAGTAGATACTGTCCAGGTAAGGAGAAAATGTGCATTTTGGACCAGCTGCTGATCACATCGTGCCTCCCTGTTTCTTCAACAAATAAATTACTAGAAAATTAAAGGTTCCAACCATTGGAGCCCTTGAAGGAGTTCGTCTAGCTTTCTATTATTAGCTCATGCCCCTTGTTTTGATGTTGCTATGTGGATGTGGAGGTATCTCTAACCCTCCATGCAATCTCATGTATACAATATTTCATGGGCTAATGCTTTCTGGCACAAACTTCCTCCCACGAAAAGTTTGTAGTCGTGAGGCATAGAATATATAACGAAGAAAATGCATGGCATTAATGTTACTAGTATTTCTATG
>Ga0325402_1005379_pt1 | contig 11967 bp, 9 predicted proteins | sample PopdelMetagenome_22_FD_207212 | JGI IMG/M metagenome (GOLD analysis project Ga0325402, IMG submission 207212) | Populus deltoides microbial communities from Bellville, Georgia, United States - Xylem-PdKOR-R3 | ecosystem: Host-associated > Plants > Phyllosphere > Stem > Wood/Secondary xylem...
CCCCCCCTTGCTTTCTACTAGTGTGTGTGAGAGGGAGAGAAACAAATCCCACCCTCTCTTCTTCTTCAAAAACGCACCCTATTCTTCCCTATTTGCATCGCATTTGTTCTTGAATCTCTTTGTATTCCCAGAGTCTCTTAGAGAGAGAGAGAAAGAGAGAGAGAATGTTCCATACCAAGAAACCCTCAACTATGAATTCCCATGATAGACCCATGTGTGTTCAAGGGGACTCTGGTCTTGTCCTCACCACAGACCCCAAGCCCCGTCTCCGCTGGACTGTTGAGCTCCATGAACGCTTTGTGGATGCCGTTACTCAGCTTGGAGGCCCAGATAGTACTTAATCTCTCTTTGACTAGCTAGTCTTTAGTTCTATTTTTATGTACGTTCCTAATTTGTTTGTGCTGATCACTTCTTCAATCTCTCTAATTAATACGTGTTCTATTGCCCCCCCTCTCTATGCTTGATCAAAAAATTTGCAGAGGCCACTCCAAAAACCATCATGAGAGTCATGGGTGTGAAGGGTCTTACCCTTTACCACCTCAAAAGCCATCTTCAGGTTTGAATAGAACATTCTTTCATACCTCTTTTGCTTTTTTATTGACACCTTTGCGGCATTTTCGATGTAGGGTTGGCTTGATTTCATTCATTCTTTTCCTTCTATCTTTAATTTTCATTTCTTTAACGTTTCTTTTCTCTTAATTTAGAAATTCAGACTTGGTAAGCAACCACACAAGGATTTCAATGATCATTCAATTAAGGATGGTAAGAGAGCTAATTAAGCCATCTTTATATACAGGGTTTTTATTTTTATTTTTATTTTTATCCTTTCGGTTGTTAAAGGTGGCAAGGAAGGACTCGGATTCGACTCCTTTCCTTCCTTTTGCTTTACACAGAGAGTGCTAAAATTAATCTAAATACTTACCTGTTCTATTTTAATTTTCCTTGCTTTGATTCCTATACATGCACAATGTGATCAAAATGATCAGATTAATTTTTTCATAATTTTCCATGGCAAGCAGCGTCGGCGTTAGATCTTCAACGAAGTGCAGCATCTTCATCTGGCATGATGAGCCGCAGTATGAATGAGTAAGTATTACATTCAAAAATACCTCTCTCTTAAACCAAACAATTACGAACAAGCAGAGTTCATGCAATTTTCATTTTCTTCTAAGGATAACAATAACGATATAAACAAAATCGCTTAAGTTTCTTTCTTTCATTTCTGTGGAATATATGTGTGAAACTGTACATAGCAGTAACTCACACATGATTGATGCGATTAGGATGCAAATGGAGGTGCAGAGAAGACTGCATGAACAATTAGAGGTAAGCACACATCGATTGTTCCTCAACATCTACTCCTCCCTTTTCTTTATATATATATAAATTATTTTCTTAATAAAGACAGTCCGTGTAGACTTTATTTGATGCATATAAATTAATTCCAGGTTCAAAGACACCTTCAATTAAGGACCGAGGCTCAAGGGAAATATATACAAAGTTTGTTGGAGAAAGCTTGCCAAACCCTAGCAGGTGATCAAAACTTGGCTTCTGGAAGCTATAAGGGAATGGGGAATCAAGGAATTCCTGGTATGGGTGCAATGAAAGAATTTGGCACGCTGAATTTTCCAGCATTTCAAGACCTTAACATTTATGGGGGTGACCAACTTGACCTTCAACACAATATGGATAGGCCATCACTCGATGGTTTCATGCCGAACAACGACAACATTTGTTTGGGAAAGAAGAGGCCCGGTCCTTACGATGGTAGTGGAAAGAGCCCTTTGATTTGGCCGGACGATCTGCGTTTGCAGGATTTGGGATCAGGACCGGCATGTCTTGAACCCGAAGATGATCCTTTCAAAAGTGATCAAATCCAGATGGCACCACCATCAATGGATAGGGGTACTGATCTGGATTCCATATCTGACATGTATGAAATAAAGCCAGCGCTTCAGGGTGATGCACTGGATGAGAAGAAATTTGAAGCATCAGCAAAGCTAAAAAGGCCATCCCCAAGAAGATCACCACTAGCAGCCGAAAGGATGAGCCCTATGATCAATACTGGCACCATGCCACAAGGCAGAAACTCACCATTTGGTTGAAGCTGACCTATGACTTGTGTAGATGTAAGTGACATGATATAAATTATTAAGCTTCTTTATAAGTATGAGATGTAGGGTTTTTGGACTCGAAAGTTACTAGCAATTTATTAAATTAGGGTTCTGCTCTGGGCATAACATAACGCCATGCGTGGCAAACAATCCAGTTAAATTGTTATGAATTAACAAGTACATTAAACTTGTACTTATTTTGGCACTTGGCTTCTTCTTGCATACCTCGTGCATCTTATATTTCATGGCTTGGAATACGGTAGCATATTAATTAACACTTAATTTAATAAATAAATTTCGTGGCAACTCCTCTACTACTATATATTAATATTAATTATTTGCTTGTAATTAACTCCCATCCCGTATGTTTGGTGTCGATACAACAAGGAGTCTTCAAGCTATATATATATATATAACTTCATCTCCTTCATTTTATCTCTTTATTGAAATTGACAAGTACATATACACCACAGCCCTTCTAGTTTGTGCATAGAATTACATACAAAGGCAAATGCTACGGATTCTTGTCATCGCCTTGCTCCTTTCTTTATTCCATGCATTAAATTAAGTTCATACTAGCTAGCTTAGCGGATTAAGTTCATGGTGTTAACATTTCACGATATCTTCAAATGTCATTCGAAAACAGTTTGGTATCATCATTAAAGTATGTGACTGGGTTCAGTTTCGAACCATGATAGGGATATCTAATGGAAATTCAAGGATAGAAAGAAAGAAGATATTTCATCGTGTCCTTGAAGACCCATTGAATCTTCTACTGAACAAAAAATATAAAAGACAAATGCCACTGACTTTGCCATTATCCCTGCGAAAAAAAAAAAGCCACCGGCTTTAATTTTTCAATCAAGGCCCCAGCTTGATCATGAGGGATACAGGCATGAGTTCTAGATCAACAATTTGCGTACTTGACCTTCCTCGACGTGGTCGAAGAAAACAAACTGAAAAGACAAGAAAATAAAATTATGCAGAGTAATCCTCTTACATGCATGCAAGTTAAATTTACCAATATCATCACTAATTATGGCCCCTATTTATGTGAGAACCAGGGATTTTTTCTGGAAACAATGAATAATTAATCCAAAGAAAGAGCAACATGCATCTTCCTTTTTTTTTATGAGCGAAAAGGGAAATCAAGCAACGTTTATTAACCAGCTGCAAGACCAGGCCGGGCTAATACCCTCTCGAACAATAAGAAACGGCAAACAATATATATAGGCAAAAAAAAAAGAAGAAAAAAATCCCTAAATTTGAATAAAGTATATGCAATATTTATGTAAAGCTAAAACCACATGAAAAAACATGTATCATGGAGGAGTGAAACATGTGTATCCAGAACCTCAATGCATTACGATACAGCTTATTTTATGAAACAGGAAAATTCAAAATTTGTTCTGATGGGGGCTTTTACAATCTCATAGCCCTGTACTTGTACAATGTCATGTTTGGTCCTCCTGGGTCAATGGTCAAGCCATCATGCCTGTTAGTAATCCAGAAATCTTTTTCTAACCGTTGCTTTTAAGTTAGTTGCTCTCAGTTAGTTTGTCCTATCATTGCAGACAAAGCCATTGGGGAAATGAACATAAGAAAAAAAAATCCACTATATCCCTGTCAAAAAAAACATTCTAGGGTTTTGGGAAGCACACATGCAGCAGTAAAATAATACATTTGATCTGAGTGAAGGGAGAGATTACATATATGGAAAGCTTTTTTCATGAAGAATAATATTTTACCCTTGAGAGAACCCGACAGGGGGTATCTAGCTAATTCATGCTCCTTTAATTAATTACTACTGTGTTCCAAGGGCATCAAAAGGAAGAGGACAAATTACTAGAGGGTAATCTCATCATTATTTTGGTATGCATGCATCAGCATGACGTGAAGGAAAAACGCACATATCCCTTTCACCATATTCTTAACTAAGATTTTGCCTCCCCTGATATTGAACCCTTTTTAGAACCATCATATGATCATTATATACATCGACAATGTATGCCATTTTATTAATTAGTTGATCTTATGGTGCATACTTTTGACTGATAAATTCTCTACCAATACTGAACCAGAACTCAGATTTTCATCCCAGTTCCATATTTGCCTATATTCGTGTACACACACACACACACACACACACATATATAGGCAAACTAAATAGTAACCAAATAAAAATATCACCCTTTAGTTATATATCACTAGGTTGGTGATGTAGCAAAGATGAGAAATATGCAGAGGTTTCTTTCTCTTTGTTGATGACAAAAAAGATGTGGTGCCACGACCTTTATCGGTTGCAGAGAAATTGTCAGGAAAGCTCCTTCTCTCCACACAGACACAAAGAGAAAGAAGAAAAGCTAATAAAGCCTAAAGGAGAGGAGGAATATAACGCACTTTCATGAGTGCACATATCGAGGAAGCTTCTACCTTTATGTGTACAGAGTTGAGGGTTTTCCTTGCCTCAAAACCTGCTGCATGGATACGTTTTATATTACATTTACACTAATTTACATGCATAATGTGAGCATTATGCTTTATGTGGTAATGATCATATAATAAGATTATGAATCTGCCAAGAAAGAAAATAATGATAGGGTGATTGAGGCACGATGTTCGAAGCAAATTAAATAATTGTTTGCATCCTAATTAAGGCACCTTGGATTCTGTTTAGCTTCCTCAGTCGATACGTTTGGGTTCTTGCTTTGAGTGTTTACTAGAAAAGTACTGGCTAGAAGCTTCTTTTGTCCCATGTCTCTCATGCTTTTAGCTAGGCATGTAGAAAATTTGTTCGTGGGGATTGAGTTAGTTAAGGATAAAAATAAGGTTGGATATGTGGTGGTCACGCTAAGGACATTGACTGGCGTATACCGTTTACTGTGATAATTATCGAAAAATACACCCGATGTAGATTTTTGTGTGCTCAATTTCACTAATCATTGCCAAAATAATGAAAATAACATTCGTTAGGACCTTTTTTTTACAAAAATTACACCCATTATCTTCACTTAGATGTTTTCAAATTATTATCACCCTAATTTATCATTTTTTTAACAAAGAAAAAAAAAATGCCCATGTACATCATTTGAACCACGAACATCTCTTATTGCTTATTTCTTAGAAAACAGTACTATAAGATTTGTGTTTCACAAAAAAAATAGGTAAAACAAAAACAAACATTTTTGGTCGAAGAAACGAACGGATACATAAAAATAAAGCTCTATCTAGCCATGACAGATACATTAACTCATTTATCATGTCTCAAATGTACATGAGTCTTTTGTTAACCAAATATTAACTAAAGTAATACAAAATAAACTGGAATTTAAATGTCTATAGACAATGACAAGGGGACAATTTGTTAAGATGGGCACATAGAAACAAGGATGGTTCGTGTGATTTTAGAAATAAAAGGAATGATTTTGTATAATTGTAAGCTAATTATAAGACACATCAAGAATCCTTTAGTTTAACTTTTCACATGAAATGATCATGAAATATCACTTATATATATCCAACGGGATAATAAATATTTATGAAATCAACTACTTAACTTCCATGGGAACACGGATTTAAGAGAATTTTAAGAATATTAAGATAAGTCCTCATGTTTAGAGCAAAAAAAATAATAAAACCATTACATGCAAGCATTTATACATATTAAAATTAAAAAAAAAAACTAAGATTGATCAGTGTTTCACTATGGATTCCATCACAATTCATTGTGGACTTGCTCAAATGAATTAATGAATTTTTCCTTCTTAAACGAAGCAAAACAACATAATTTGAGGAGTGGTATGATCTTTTTCATTAGATACATTTGTCATTATAAGATTGAATAGGGGCATATCGGTTTTTTTTTTGCACTGTGTAATGACTCAAATACCCTCAAAAGAAGAATTTAATTAACTTTTATATAGGTATATTTTTTTAGTTTTCAATTTCAAAAGGACAATAAAAAATCTAAAATACCCTTTAGGAAAAAAAATCATGTAGTTGTTGTCTGGGGGCTTTTTTGTCTTTTTGGATGAGGGTTAAATTGGTCTTTTAATAAGTGCAAAAAAAAAAAACAATTCATAGGTGCAGGCTCCTATGATAATTAAACATAGCCTTTGATGGAAGCATTAGAAATGACCCACTAAGGTCTTTCTAGTGGGTAGACGCGTGGCAGTGGAGACTGCCAGTATGGCTCTGATGGGTTTTTTTCTTGTCCTTTTTATATAGGGTTATTGTGGGTCATGAGTTAGTCAATTTAACCAGGTTTAACTTAGTTTTTGTTTCAATGTTTTTTTTATTGATTTAGCTTTGGTCTTCTTTTTCAAGCTTTTTTGTTAAATAGTTTTTTTTAATCCCAATCTCATATCGGAGGTCGCAAGTTTATCAAGTTAACTCAATTTTTTTACTTTTCTATTTTTGAAATTTTTTTTTTAATTTTATCATTTAACGATAGGTTATTGGGCCTTGAATTGTGATTTTTCTCTCTCTGTTTTTTTTTCCTGTTGGGCTATCCCAAGTCACAAGTTAATTAGTCATCTTAGGTTGACTCAAATTTTTTCAATGAATTTCTATTTAATCTTTTTTAAAAGTAATATTATTTATCTCGGGATCATATTATGAGTGGCAAGTTTGTCAAATTAATTAGAATTGACTCAAATCACCATTCATTACCCAAACATTTTATTTTTATATATTAGATAAAATTTAACCCGATCTGGGATGCAAGGCAGGCCAACCATCTAGTAAGAATAATAAAGGATGAGGGTTGAAGCACTCAAGAGACAGTACTTTAGCAGGAAATAGTTGAATTTTCCATGGAGAGATATCAGATTCAAACCATGGAAAAAATGGGTTGGAGATTAAGATGAAGGCTTGGGAAAAAAAAAGGGGGGCATATACGCGCGCACAAACTTCCTTTATTCGATTATGAATTTATCATTGATAATAAAAGGTCAATTGTTTGCCTTTGAAAAAATAAAAAGAGGGCACGGGACATTCAATATGCTTGGCCCAAAATAAGAATGAAAACCTTTCGGAGACGCTCTAAACTCGCCTGGGCCTTACCAGACCGAAATGCTCTTAGTGGAGCTGTTTTCGTTGAACGAGCTAAAGCTGATGAAATAGAATTTCTGTTCAAAGTACACGACGTCCTATCGAGCTGCCTGATGCCCCCCAATGCTTAAAGTTTTAAAAATCCTAGGTGCTACTTTGTAACAAGCAGGACAGTCCACGGCAGAATTTTATGAACCACCGCAACAACTTGTGTCAAAGTGAAACTAATATTCAGCACATATTGGATTCCACATATCATCAAATCACCACAGTTACATGGAAAAAAGACCTCATAACTCATCTTGCTTCCCATAGACTCCGATCTGTAGGCTAAGGGGCAGCACCTCCTACGAGGTGGGCCTGTGAGTTGTCAGATGTCTGTTCTTGGGAACTGGGATATGTTTTTCTCATCTTAAAGTTATGGGGGTGTTGAATTATACGTGTTAAATATATGATTTAAGAATTTTCTTCGAGTTATGCTGAAAAATAATTGGACCAGACCTCCCCCCATTAATTTCCATGGGTTAATGTCGGGACAATTCACCGTTTAAGCTTCAACGCCTCCTCTTATCAGCATCATTTTAATGCTTCGTATTTATGGTGGATGCATAAAGTTTCTTATGAGAAAGAAATGTTCGCGACTTTTACTTCATGTATCACATTTCTTTCTTGGATTTAATAATCTAACATTCTACATAAATGAAATCTAAATAACAGTATTTATAAAATAAATAAGAATATATAAAACATTTAAAAAAAAAGGTGTTTTCCCTTCGAATCCAAGCGAAGCAATTATTCTCAAAAAAGAAAAGAAAAAAACCTCCATGACAGGGTTTAAGGCCCAAAACAGGCTGAGACAATTACAATATGGTTTGTTGCTTGATTACAAGGTCACAGCGCATTAAGCCCATAATTACAAATGGCCTACTACAAATTATTTCTAAGGTTTATAAGTCCAGCTTAGAGTTTTCTCTGTGTCCTCATCAGGCTCTTCCCAGCCCATGCTTTATCCCCTTCAAAGTTCGAAGCAATCCCAGTTCATGAGTTTTCTTTCAGAAGAGACATTATAAATGACAAACACTCGCCATTGTCAGTAAGATTAGTTCTCTGATTTTCAATTTCCCAGTAGCAACTCAAAAGTAGACTCGGGAAGATTATAACAAGCTTGAATACAACTTTTCACCTAGCTATATTATAGATTTAACGCCTGTGAACACCTAATAAACTTAACATCTTATTCCATCCCAAGCTTGAATTGGTCATTTTGTTCTTCGTGGCTTGGAAACCGGTTACATACTACACTTGAAGATTAAATACACCACAAACCGCACCAGTATTGCAATTAGATCAAAAACATAGTTAATGCCAGTTAATCATGGAGAAGCATCATAGATATCAGCAGGAGGGATGAAATAATCCATGGAAAGCCCTGGCACATTGAACACGACATCATCGATCCTCCATACTTCTTCCATTCTAGTCCTACTGTGTTGCACTGACACTTCCTCGAATCGAAAAACTGTAGCAATTGACCTTCCTTGATGAGCAATTAACACACCATCCACATCTCTATAGTCGCCAATACTACTTCCTATAGTAGTCTCCCAATAGATAGTTTCATTTTCTGGAGTTTGTACCCTTGTTAGATGGGAGTCCTCCAAATACATTAAGAGGCCACTTTTTTGGCAAAAATAGCCATATAGTACATGCCTAAGCACCTCAGCTGGCCCTTCACTTCTTTCCATTACAGCTTCTCGATCAGCAGCTACTTTTAAAACGAAGCAATCATCCTCGCCAATTCTTTTCTCCCCCAAGCATTGTGCTTTAGCAAATAAGCTGGCTGTACTCTTTGGATCCAGGCCCTGGAATACCACCACATGATTAATTAAGTGAACGAAGAAAAGTTCTAAGTTTTAGGTGATATTAGTGTTCGAGCACATAATTAGATGCAGGACAGGGTACTAATAACTTGTAATTTAAGAGGTTTCAGGTTTGAGCTTATATATATATATATAAACTAAGGAAGCATGACAAGACACCTGAAATCAAATGAAAGAACCACAAATTAAATTCATAAATTTCAAAGAATTCAATGAAATACTGTTAGACACTGATCCCTATCTTTTCGTCTGAGAATGGAGGATAGCTGATCTAAGTCTCGAATTATTAATTATTAAAAGAACAAGGATATGATGACGAGGGAGGTCCAAATATTTTGGTACTTCTACACATATTCTAGCTCAGCTTTGACATCCTTATAATTTCAATAATACACGAAAATAAAGGAAGTAGAATCATATGCTTTTTATTCAAGGTGCACAATATCTCAACAGCTGCAGGCCAGTGATTCCTCTCATGTCATGGCAAGCAAAGGAAACATATACAAAATGGGGATGCCACTCCTGAAAAAAAACAGAAACCTAAGCATAAATGTTCCTTCACGAGTTATGACTAATTCCCTGGTTTTTTGTGGGAAACGGGGCTTGGCCCAAAAACTCCAAAGGAATGTTCATCCTTCTGTCACTTGGGGCTAGAGGCAAAGGAAGGAGCCCCAGGCGAGGTACTGGGATTTCAATTTTCAAGTATGCCACGATAGTTTCTAACTTTGAAACTCGCCATAATTTCGAAAACGAAAAAAAAAAAACAGAAAATTGGAGAAAGGAGAGAAGGAAAACGATTGACATGGGAACGAGAAGAAAATAAACAAAGAAGAGGGGGGGGGAGGCAAGAAAAGCAAGGGGCGATAATGCAATAAATCAGGTGTTATTCACTAAAGTGCAAAAAAGGAAAGTAAAGTGCCAAGGGATGATTACAAGCTGCAGTCCCAAAAATATATGTGTATATACTTTGAACATGATCAAAGATGACGTCAAAAACAAAATCACGTGCCATTCTTAACTCTGAATAACGTGAGAGTTCAAAAAAAGAAGCTAGTCTGTCTGGTAAAGCTCAAGACAGTTTCCCTATCATGTCAGCTACTTGTACATAGATCCTACCATTTCTCGGGATTGTGATCTACTCATATAGATAGGTCTTCAAATTTTATTTTATTTTAAAGAAAAAAACTTGTATTGGTCTTCCATCCCCATCCTTATGTCTGGTATGTAAATTCGATTAAAGTAGATTAAAAGTAAATTGTAGAGTAAAAAGCAATGTTCCTAATTTTGTCTTATCGTCTTCAACCTAGAGAAAAACAGGAATATTCCTCAGTTCACCCTATTGTTTCTTCTCCCTCATATCCCGATATTGCACTACCAGTTTTAGATCACTAGTTTTCTGGCTAATGTTTCTTTATGGTTAACTAAAACTATGGTCTTCAATCTTTAAGGGGGCAATTTCATCAAGATTAATATTGAATTTGATGCACTATATATATAGTTTGTACCTGGATTATGCGACGTAGAGGGCGTTGGGGTCCCTTGGCAGCATGAGTGCCTAGCCAAGGAGTGTGACGCCACACGGTCTTCCCATCGCTGCCTGCTATGACCTTATTTTCCCCAACAACCAATTCAAGAGACCACATCCCCGGCAACATTTGCCAAAGAACAAAGCACCCATTTTCGCCACTTCTCGTCCCCAAGCTCTTCACGTTTTTTCCCGAGGAAATTTCTGTCTCGCAGCGAATCATCTTCACACTCCCTGTTGAATACATGTTTTTCATACATTTCTGTTGCTTTAAACACCCTGTTGCTGCCAAATATTGTTGGATGATATAATGCGCGGCTGAATTTTCCTATAGAAAAAATTGATAAGATGGAGTTGCCGAATTAAGAAAATAAACATATGGATAAGTAGTGTAGAAGAACTTACAATAGGAGTGTTTTTAATGTGAATGCGATGAATGGGGTCGTTAACTAGAGGGATTGGAGCTAGAGGGCAGCCCAAAACTCCAAGTAAAAGCCTTAAATCTTGTCCTTTGACTGGAATACTCCCATGTAACGATACTGAAAAACTGTTACCTGCTGGAAGACCCTTTTGCAATCGAAACCATTCACGAATTACTTCCCATGAGCTTTCCTTTTTGTTACCTTCTTCTTGCATGTCGGGGTCAGGACCTTCTAGCAGCGGAGTTAAGGTTTGTGTGCACCATCTTTGCTTCCTTCTTGCTCTGGAGCCCATGGTTGCGAGGAGATTAATGTTAAGAAATAGAAAGTGAAAGTTGTTGAAGATGAAGAATGGGGTTTAAAGTAAAAGTGAACAGAAGTTGTATATAAAAGCGTTTATTACGGTTGTGAGTATAGCTAGGAATGAGAAGGAAGAGACAAAAAGGGACAGCTTATCTGTCCAACGGCAGATGATGGTAATTATTATAATACAGACTTGCATGTTGGGATGTCTTTCGCTTTATTCTTTTTTTCTTTCTTTCTTTTAGACTCCTCTTGTCGTTTAACTTCTGCAGGGATTCTCTTGAGAAACTCCAGGTGACAGGAGCCGGATGGTTTAGGGGCTGTCTCTTTCTATATTTTGGAGATAAATATAAATTTAGCTCTCTCTTTCTTTCTAATGCATGTCTCTGTGGACCCTTTGATCATACCCTACATTTTTTTTATCTCCTAATTACCCTGGTCTTCAGGGGTAATCTTCCTTAAAATCACTGCCCTGCGTAATAAGAACAATGAGAAGTCTTCATGATTGGCCCACAGCAACATCGATACTTCATTTCATTCATTTCTCCAGTGTTTATTCATCTGCTACACATTTCCTGGGAGTTTTCTGGTATGGATGTAGCCACGTCTATCTGCACTAGAGACGTACATAGATAAATAATGTTGGTAGGGTTCTGCTGACAAGGACACCCTTC
>Ga0325402_1005380_pt1 | contig 11965 bp, 4 predicted proteins | sample PopdelMetagenome_22_FD_207212 | JGI IMG/M metagenome (GOLD analysis project Ga0325402, IMG submission 207212) | Populus deltoides microbial communities from Bellville, Georgia, United States - Xylem-PdKOR-R3 | ecosystem: Host-associated > Plants > Phyllosphere > Stem > Wood/Secondary xylem...
TTGTTTTACAAGGCTGCATAAATCACTTTCCTTCTTCTTTTCTCTCCTCTATCAACTGCCGCAGTTGTTTACACCGTAGCTTGTATTTATACAGGGCAAGAAGTGACCTTCAAGATGGTGATGCGTGTTGTGCCTAAATTTTGGAAGAGGCTTGTGATCATCTCTGTCATAACCCATTTTTGAGTCACTCCCAAATTTTTTTTTTTCTTCTTCCAAATTACATTTCTTTTCCTTAAAAAAAAAAAAACAAAACCAAAACAGTGCCGTTTTGAACGGCACTGTTCCCCTTCTTCCCTGCCCATGCAGAGGCAGGGAAGAAGAAGATTTTTGAAATCTTTTTCCCGCTCACCTTCTCCTTCTCTTTTCCCTCCCACTTGCCCACAAAACCTGGACACAAGCCACATCCCATACCCTGCCACCATTAATGCAAGCCATGACCGGCCACCCTACCCTGTGCCAAGACATGGGCAGAATAGCCACCTTACCCTGCGCCATGGCAGCGGTAAGGTGCCCCTCTCTTCCTGTGGCTATAAATACAGAGAAGGGAGAAGACAAAGGGGGGGGAATTTTGGGAGAACAGAAAACAGGAGGGGGGACGATTTTTTGAGAAAGAGAGGAACACCAGGGGTGGCAAAAATTTTGGAGAAGGAGAGAAGGGTAGTGACAGAGAGGGGAGCAAGACGAGAGAAAGGAGAGTTTAAAAAAAAAACAGAGGAGAGATTTGAGAAGGAACAAAGAGAGGAGAACATTGTTGACAGAGGAAACACACAGGGGAAAGGAAGAATTGCAGCACCTTGCCTCTACTCCTCACCGGCGCCCCCCACAGCAAATCCACTGGTCAGCAACCGCCGGCAGCCTCCCTCCATCTTCCTTCCCTGCTGCAACACCCTTGAAGAAGAAGGAGCCGGCACCTCTGCACAGGCGGAAAAACAGCAGCAGACACTGCCCGCCACCGTAGAGAAGAACCACCATCGCCTCCACTGTTCCTCCCAGTCACCCCCGACAACACCATCAACGTCCAAAAATAGAAGAAGAGGCAGAAAAGTGAGAGGAAGAGAAATACAGAGAAACAGAGGCTTGCGCCTCTGCACGGGGAAGAAGAAAACAAACTGCAGCATCTCCGCCTGGGACCACCGTCGCTCCGCCCACAACAGCAGCTACCATTAGAAACACAAGAAGAAAGGATAAGCAGGAGACAGAAGCGGCGAGAAGAAGAAACACAGAAAAAAAACAGAAACAGAGAAGCACAGAGCAGAAAAAAGACGCGGAGAAGAAGAAGAAAAGTCGGCCACCGTCCAAGCCGTTCTCCGGTCAAAAACTGCCAGAAGCACCTCCTTGAAGCCACCGCAGGTCCGCCCCTCTTCCTTCTTCTTCTCCTCTTCACTGCACCGTCTCCACTGTTATGCGTGAACAGTGGAGAGTGAATTAATTCACTCTCCACTGTTCACGTAGCATGTGAACACTGGTGAGTGCTCCACTGTTCCCAGCCCAAAATGAGTGGGCCGGTTCTAGCCCGGTCCCAAAAAAATTTTCAAAAAAATATTTTCAAGAATGTGTGATTCTTTCGCGTATTTTTATATTAAATTTTGTTTAATATTAATTTATATTTTTACATCATACAAATACAAATCTGGTATTAAAATACTCGGTTTTCGTTAAAAAAAATTTTTTTAAAATGTTTTTGTTTTCATGCATACGGCCAAATCTCTCAAAACTAAAAAACTCATATTCTATTTTCATACAACAAAGAAAACTTCAAAAAAAAAAAGTTTTATCATGCATTTTGGCTTTAATAACCAGTTTATTAAAGTCACGAGAATTTGGCCAATATTTCAAAAATTCAAAAAAATTATTTTGTTTCTTTTTATATCGAGGATTATGAATTTACACGTAAAGCGTATTTCCGATACTAAAACAATAGTTCTTTTATAGACATTAGAAAGGTTAGGTCTTACCCCATAAGATAAGAACCTCCTTATTGAGAAGGGCTTTTCTTGAATCTTAGACAGACAAGACCAACAATTAGAAAATGCTACCAAACCTAGATTTTGATCAGACAAATAAAACAATACAGCTTACCTTAGGTAAGGCGTATTTGGGGTGCTAATACCTTCCTTTTACGCAACCAGTTTCCGTACCCGATCTCTAAGACCAGTTAGGGTTCCTAGTGACCAAAATATTAGGTGGCGACTCCCATTCCATTTTACACTGATAAGAGACAAGAATTCCTTGTCTCCCCATACTTTTCCAGATACACGCACATTTGAGCGAGGGTGGACGATCGCTGCGACGCCGTCTCCATATGTGGTTTCGCTGCAATATTTGCTTTTACCATGGGTACACCGCTAACAATTGCAGTTACTAGAATCTTCATGATCAATCGTTATATTCTTGCTATTGGTTTTGTTTTACTAGTGTTCTTCATGGGGTTTGTCTATATTAGCCTTGTTTGGCAAACGGCTAGTGTTGTATCTGTTTCAGAAGAAGCATATGGGATGACGGCCATGATCAAGAGCAAGGCACTTGTAAGAGGGAAGACAAAGGTCATGGGAGTTATATTTCCAACGATGACTATATCTTATGTAATCATGAAAATAGAATTTAGTAAGCTTGTTGAAGAATCGTCGCTAGGAATAGTCAATAGGGTGTCATACGGTATTATTTGTTTCTTGTTGCTTGTCCTGTTGATTTTGTTTGAGCTCGTTATTCAAACGGTGACCTACTTTGTTTGCAAGTCATATCACCATGAAAACATCGCCAAGTCTACGACTTTGGATCACCTCGATGCAGGTTATAAAGACTATGTTCCTTTGAAGGCAAAGGATGTCTAGCCAGAGAAATAATTTCATGTTTGAGTAACTTTTAAATGTATGACATCAACAAGAATCATAGTTATATATTGTTCTTGTAACATTGGTAAAAAAAAAAAAAAAGTTCCTTCCTGCTCTTAGTTTAAGGGCTGATTATAAGTTCCTTGTGTCATGAAAGGTGGCCAAGCTGTTAATGTTACAAGGGGTGCAAGTAAACTGTTAATGTTACAAGGGGTGCAAGTAAAAGTTATGATAAAAATGTGGAAACTAAATTTAATGTCAAGAAACTTTAAGTTCTGAGAATTTGTAAAGTTTAGCCCCATGTGAGGTTTCACCTTAATTTGGAACAAGTTAGTCTTCCCCTGTTGAAACTATGCTGATAGCATCTGAATATCGAAGCCTTGTGTCACTCGAAAAAGTTTTTTTTTTTTAAAAAAAAAAGGAAAGAAAGGAAAGGAAAAAAATAATTCAAAGTCAAGTGATAAGCATTGCTAGGGCTAGTCATTGTTATTGGCATAAAAATTATCTCCTGAACATGTCATTCTAAATTGAGCTTGAATTTTACCGGACTTAATTTTCAAGTATATCAATCTTCTGCTTCTCCGCATGTTATGAGTTGCGAAGATATGACTAAAAACAGTCTTAAATTATGTACGTTAGTGCTTGGCAAGTAGATATTCTAATGGGCCAAAACTTTCCATGGAATATATGGAGGGACGTAATAAAAGTGTTTCGGTATTTTGATAGTTTTTTTAGTTGTGGTTTAAAAAATAGATTTAGAAAAATTATTTTTAGTTTGGTTGGTTTGATTAAAATGTGTTTGGTTAAAATTTTAGTTGAAATTATTGTTAAATATAATACAATTAAAAAATGTTAGGTTAAAACTATAATTGAAAGTGATGCCAATAGTAAAATGAGTAAAAAGAAGATGTATATTGGATTATTAATACATCATAAATAAAATAATGCGATATTATGATTTTACTTTTATTGTCCCATTAAACTACATGCAATCTCATCATGAATATATTCTATTTGAGAATACCTTTAATATCCATGACTTTGCAAATGTTAAATGATAACGGTTAAAAAAATCATCAGGAGTAAAATTAAAATAATGATCGATTTTTTTTTAAATATCACATCTTCCTATGACTTTCTTTTATTGTTCACTTGCCTTTCTTGTACAAGTTAAACTTAGTTTAACTAGGAAAAAAAAGGTGTGATTTTTGCCTTTTATTTAGCATTCAATCATTCATGTTAGCTTTGACCATTTAAACTAAACAATTTCACCCTTTTTTAACAAATAAAATGTCATCAATATATCTTCTTTATATTCTATGTATTTGCTTTGTATTTATCAATTAAATTTTCATATTTAATCTTCTTACACTCTATATAAACTAATAACTCTTTTATAATTTAGTTTTTCCCCCATAAATGTACCATTTTCCACTTGATTTTTCAAGATTTCTTTATCTAATTTTATAATTTGACTACACACACAAATGGTTTATGCATTCATTATATTTTCCCTCTTTCTTTGTCACAAATCATATGTTCCAAATTTCTATTGTACATATTACAAGAAAACCTTTGCTTGTAGGATTACATTTCATTTTTTTTTTTTTTGCCTATATTTTCAATCTATCATGTTAATAACTGGATCATTTTCAAGCTGCTATTTTTTTTTTTTGGACTCATCAAATGGAGTGAATATATGTATATTATGATTGGAGACCAGGGGTGGTGGAAAGCACAATTACATTAATTTATAACCGTACAAATGCACCACTTTTATGAATTATTAATTAATTAAAAGAACTAATTATGTATTTAGAACATTTTAGTCACTTGTCCATGAACTTTAATCAAGATATTGACTTTTTTTTTCTTTAAATGTACTTTATGACTATTTTGATTTAGGACTAGATCAATTAAACAAAGAATCATGGTGCATATCAACTAGGAGATCCTATTGACTTTTGAAGATGTGATGGCTATCATGTAGGTTGCAATACTATGACCAAACAATATTATACTACAATTAACTTTCAGCCACATGTGTTTTCCATATTTTAAATGTTAAACATTAATTGTTAAAATTGTCCAACAAACTTTCAAAATTTATTATTCTTATCTAAAAGTCTCATCCAAATTTCCTCAAATGCCATAACGGTACAAATTGAATTAAAGTTATTGAAGTTGGCCAATAAACTTTTAAAAGTTATTATTGTAACCTAAAGGTCTTTTTTCAAATTTCCTCAATGACAATAGCAATACAAGTTAAATATTAATAATCATTAGACTGTTAGGTAAACAAGTTGTAGTACAAACTTAGAAAACATCCATATAATCATAATAACAGTAGGGCTATTACATGTCTCTTGCAATAACAGAATTAAGAGAATTCAAACTATAGTGCACACAATGAAAGATAGGCATAACTAGAAGAAAAAAAATTAATAATAAAGCATAACACAGTCACCGTTCAATAAGATCACTATACTTCACTCAAATCGTGACTCTCTTATTAGAAGTATCCAGTAGACAACAACACAATATATCATCCAAACTATTTTTAAAACAAAAAGAAAATTTAATATTAAGGCATGGTTCACCTTGAATATTAAACAAAAAACAAAATTAGCAATCTATTAAGTATACAACAAACTCTTTACAATTTGACAATCTTCATTTAAAGATCTCATTTTATCATTATAGAAAAGACATTATAATTATTCATTGCACAAATAGCAAAATCAATTGTCATAATCAAAACACACGTCACATAAGCACGTGGAGAAGTCATGTACATATAAACACATTAAAAAATAATAGTCAATTATCATATTTTTTTAAGGAAAACACAATGACATAAGTAATTTAAAATAATAAAAACACACCTCTAGTTCTAAATCTTTAAACTTTGATCAAACATTCTTTTTAACCAGTAAAACTTTTTATTAATATCTCCCATTGCTACTCACCCTCTTGCTCCTTAAACAAAATAGCTCAATAGAGAAAGTATGAAGTCATCACTAAGGTTAATTTCATTTATGGAATAAAGCTTTTTCATCACCTCTTCAATGTTACACTTTTTATTATCTTTAGAACTAGAGGTGCAATCACTCTTTGTAAAAACACTATCAATAAATCGATCCAAGTATGAAAATAATTGAGCTCCTATTCTAGAACCCCTTCCTATTTTTTCCACCTTGAGTGTAGAATATTGTCTAGCTTTCCTTTGCCACTATTATATGTGATATTGTTGTTTGTCACATTGAATCAAACTACCATGTTACTCACATCATCTATAAAATTAAAAATGACATCCTCATTTGAATCACTACTTCCTTCCTCTAGATTAACATCATCAACATTCATCCTTTCATCATCCTCATCCTCATCCTCATCATTATTATACAATACTTTTGAAAAGGAAGCCTAAGCATAATGTCTAGTAACCAATATATTACTGAATATTATGTCATATTTTCTACAAAAGATGGCTCGATACCAACATGCCTAAACTTTTTTACTCCTCTAATTTTTTTTATATATAACAAATTGAATATAATTAATGAAACTTAATGAATTCATCAACTACATAAATAAGACAAATAAAGTGAAAAGATGAAGTTCTTAACAACTAACCTAGATTTTTGCTTTTCACTACTCATCAGTTGTAGAAATAGTTTCTAATTCACTACTTCAACCAACACCGGTTTCATAAATCAACCTTTTTTTCATATCCTCCAATTTTTCTGTATCATTGTATTTGTTCTTCAGTTGCGCATTGGTGAAAGCATGACTAGTCTATTATTTGAAGACAAACATCACAAATCTCCAACCATCTATATTAAAATAAGTATTTGGTCTCATTCTCATCTCAATAACTTTGATGCAAATATCATGAAAAGTATGCAACATTTTCTTAGTTCAAGAAAGTTTATCTTGACTTTCAGAATCTTCCATTGCTTTATTTGATAACCAGATTAAAACAAACAATTAAGGACATGAGTATGTTAGAGTAATTGAAAAAAGATTAAACATTTGCAATAATATGTAGATTGTAAAATTGATTTGCCTTAAGAATAATATCAAATATAGATAAAAATATATAAGAATAGAATAAAACAATGACAAGTTATGAAAAAGTTGACTTGATGAACTCAAAACATTCCACAAGTAACCCAATTGCAAAAGTAGTATGCAGATTATATCATAAAAATAGTTCAAAATCATTGTTGAACTCTGATCTCTAATTCAATGCAAATGTTCTTCCTATATATTCAAGATTCATTAATAGAAGTATGACATACAAACAATTACTGCGCCTTTAAAAGTATTTTCTCTAAATATTCAATTACTAGCATATTATAAAACTACACTTTACAGGCATGAGTTAATAAATAAAGCATTACTAAAGTATAGCATTCTATGAATAAAAAAGCTAACAAAAGTCCACCAAAATACAAATTCCACACCACAATTAAAATAGTATTACACTACAAACATTAAATTATTTGCTATGAAAGATTTATTCACAAGAATCTAATGATATGACACATTAGAGGAGTGAATGTATAGTATTACACCAAAAGAATCATGCTTAAACATCCATTCAAATGACTTTTAAATAAAAAAAAAGTATGAATGAATATGTTTGAATCAATCTATAAAATATTTGCACATTTGGTAACATCAATTGATCCAAGCTCATAAAAATTAATGTTATACCAAAAGAAAAGGTGAAGTAGTGTGTTTGTGGATCCATTTTAAAAAATAACTTAATAACACAACAACAACAACAATATAAAGACAAACCTTAAGACATCTTCAACTCAAACCTACTTAAATATTCAAGATCTTATTTACTGTAAAATCAAACAACAAGAACCAAGACCAATAGTTATTTGCAAGGAATTATATATAAAAGATCTACCCTCAAACCCTAAAATCTAAATTAAATGAATCAAGCAACAATAACCCATGTTTCAATTCAATCAAATTTTTACTATAAGTTAATGATTTCTTAAGCTAAGAAATAGATTACTAGCTTATCAACAACTTCTTCGTTGTTTCTATATAATTTCCAGGCAGTTCTTCTTCTTATACCACAAAAAATAATATAGAGTTGCTTTCATTTATGCCATAATAGAAAATAAAATTATAAAGATAAAATGCAGAATAGCTAACACACGTGCAGATGTGAGAAAACCCAAAAAATATAACAAGTCTTTATGTTTGGTTTTGAAGAGATAGAATAAAAAGGTGGTGATTTCAGTTATCAAAACAAGAATAAAACATCTAAAATAAAGAAAACCCATGAGCTAATCATCATGTTTACTTACCAAGATCCGTAAGATAATTGGCAATTGAAAGGTTGAGTTTGTATTTAGACTAGAGATTTGAAGAAAAAACCTTGATAGCTTGAGTAATGCATAACATATCTAATGAGAAGATGAGGATTTTTTTGGTTTGATTATTTTCAACAATTCTTTCTCTCCCTTTTTTTATTGGTAAAAGCTTCACACAAACATATAAATTGAGGTCCAGCCTTAGTAAAAGCATCTCCAGCTTGTTTCACATGAAATTGAGGTTATACTTCAATTTAATATGGGACCCCCCCTTTAAACCATAATTTTTTATATATATATAACCAAACAAGTATAATTTATGTTTGGGAGAAAAAACAACAATTACCACACTATTAGACACTTTTTAAGACCCAATTGTTTCAAGAAAAGTGATCATTTTTCGAAGTTTCATGTGTTTGTTTACCATTAAAAAAATTGATCAATAGAAAATACTTTTTAGTCTAAACAAAATTTGACTTGGTTTTCAGAAAAGTGTTTTCCTTTTATTTTGGACGGAAAATACTTTTCCAGAAGTTATGAATAAATAAAAAATATCTTATTATTTATTGATTATATAAAATTTAGCCCTCCATCTTTTAATTGTTATATATATTTTTAATTATTATTTTTTCTTCAATTTCATCCCTTAGAATTTGATTTAATTTAATTTTTATATCAATTTGGTCTCTATTCTTTTTATTTTTATTTCTTCTCTCTTATCTTTTTTTTTTAATTAAAGTTTTTTATCTATCAAATTTGATCCTTATTTTTTTATTATTATTTATTTCATTTGAAATGATTTATGAAATTAGATTTTTTTTTAATTTCATTATTTTTTAACCTTTTCTTCTATTAGATTTGGTCTCCATTATTTTGATTACTATTTTTTTTTATTTGAAATAATTTATAATTTTTTTTTTCATTTTCATCCTCCTTCAAATTTTTTCTCTGTCAGATTTGGTCCTCATTCTTTTAATAAACTTGAAAAAAATTAAAACATTCATAAGTTAATTTCAAACTCATTTTTCATGATATAGTCAAACACTGAAAAGTATTTCCCAACTTATTTTTAATAAATTACCAAATATTAGAAAATAATTTATTCTTTAGGAATCTCTTTTCCATAAAAATCACTTAAAAAATTATATTTCTAATAAACAAACGGGGCTGAAATTCATAACAAACTTAATGGACTAAAGGACTGTTTGATATTGTGGTAATGGTTGTCGCACGTTTCAAAGTGTTTTTTACTTGAAAATACATTAGAATAATATTTTTATTATTATTTTAAATTTATTTTTAATATCAGTACATCAAAACAATATAAAAATATAAAAAATAATTAATTTTTTAAAATATTTTTATAACACAGAAATAAACCATATAAAAAAAATTAGATTTGAGATGATGACTGCCCGTCCCAGTTTTGCCACGTCATCGCATTATCCACAGCATCATCTTATCAAATATTCAATCAGCAATGATGACCTGTCACAACATCCAATTCCACAACCAATCACCATTTCTTTTTAATTCATTTATTTAATTGTGAAGGCCCCATAATACTATTTACCATTCATTAAAAAAATTCAAATTACTAGTTCTTTTTTGTTTTTTAATCGAGAAATATTAAATTCAATTTAAAAAAAAATGTGTGGAGGGAATGCTTGATAAAGATTTTTGGACATGTGGGGTCTGAGGTGAGAATCACAGTCCACAGGACCAAAACTGTGAACCTCAAAACTCCACATACTCCATTACTCTCTCTCTCTCTCTCTGTCGAGCTAAGTTCGGAGAGAAGACAATGGTGAGATGTGAAAGATGAAGAAAAGAAAGACCTTGTTATGCATTTCCCATGGCCTGTCATTGTGCTCACTACTCATTTTCACCATCACCACCACACAGGCAATCTTTATCCATCAACAACTGCAATAACAGCACCAAGTTATCATTTAAAGGATCCAAGCCTGCTGTTCTTTCCTCCTTTGGCAATAGCAGGGCTTCCTGTAATACGTTAGTCTCTGAGGTATTCTCCTCGCCTTTATCTCTTCACCAGGCCTATGTGCAGTGGCATTGTCATCTATTGTATAATTAATTATGAAACTTGCAAATGTTAGGCGTTGGGCATGGTTTAAAGCAATACTAGAATAGGGTAAAACATGCTTGCAATTGAGACTCACATACACTTGGAATTCTAACATGATGCATTTTGCAATTTATTCAAGTTTTGTGGTATTTGCATCTTCATTATTGCTAGTGAAGAGCGTGAAGCGATTAATTTCCACAGAAAAAATGATAATTTGGTGAAGCAAAAAGGACGAGTGTTTCTTTCCTTTACATGTATGTGTATATAGTTGATTGGTTTGGTCTACCTAGTTTGAGTCTACACGACAGTCACTTCATTTGAAGTCATGTTTGCGATCTCTGTTTCCGAGCCAATGTAACTTTCTGCAAGAGATTACAGTGGCTCATTCTACCTATCAATGGTGTTGACTAGCTGCCTGTTTGGTGTCACTAGGCAGTTAGACTTTTGGGTCCTCCGGCAAAATTTGAAGCTTCAAAGCTGAAAGTAGTCTTAATGGGCGAAGAGATGAATCAATACTCTGCAATTATTCCTCGAACTTATATCCTGTCTCATTGTGACTTCACAGCAGACCTAACCTTAACAATCTCCAATGTCATCAACCTAGATCAGGTGTGTTCTTATGATTTAACTTTCATTTCCCTTTCTTCTCTTTCTTTCCTAGTTCTGCTTTTGGTCTTGGAAAAAAATGTATTTGTTACTCTTGTGTAAGAAAATGAAATTGCTCACTTAGTTTGACAATCTACCTGGTGGTGATTATGGGCTGTGCATAATGTATATGCAGCTAAGAGGTTGGTATAGCAAGGATGATGTGGTTGCTGAATGGAAAAAGCTAGATGGACAATTAGCTCTACTTGTCCATTGCTATGTGAGCGGACCCAATCTCGTGCTAGACCTTGCTGCTGAGTTCAGATACCACATATTCTCCAAGGAAATGCCTTTGGTAAGTGTTCTCGTTTGCGATTCCATGTACTTCAGGATAAATCTTTGGGCTGTTGCATACACTAGTACTCCCCACCATTTGTGTAGTCATGTTCAGAATTTTGATTTGATGCAAGCCAGGTACTTGAAGCTGTGTTGCATGGAGATTCGGCACTTTTCACAGAGCATCCTGAGCTAAAGGATTCTTTAGTTTGGGTGTATTTTCATTCTAGCTCACCCAAGTACAACCGGTTAGAGTGTTGGGGGCCACTCAAGGATGCTGCTCAGGTAAAATCTATACTAACCAGCCATGGATTGATAACAAGTAGGCACACGTAACACAGGAGCTGCTTTACATCAATGACCAATATTGCCATCATTCTGTTTGAGAACGAGGAATTCTCTTACTGCCATGGCCTTCTTTTCTGAACAACGATCCCCAAATGCTGAAAATCACATTTGGTTTAATCCAGACAATTTAATTAGGACCAGATGCTCTAAGGTTCTTAGAACTATCGGGAATTATGGTCTGTGCTTGAATTGAAAATGATAAGTGAAAGTGACGATTTACTTATTGATTTATCAGGGGCGACCAGGGGATCATCGAGGTTCTTTTACCCGTCCTTCGAGAAAGTGGGAAGGACCAAAGTCCATTTTCCAAGCTCTTTTTGCCTTCCTTCTTTGATGTGCTTCCAATAGGCCGCATAATCTCAAAGGCCAGTTTTCATGGCCAGAGCTGGAAGGAGGACTCTGCTTACATAACACAAACACCAAAAAGCTCCATGGTA
>Ga0325402_1005383_pt1 | contig 11963 bp, 14 predicted proteins | sample PopdelMetagenome_22_FD_207212 | JGI IMG/M metagenome (GOLD analysis project Ga0325402, IMG submission 207212) | Populus deltoides microbial communities from Bellville, Georgia, United States - Xylem-PdKOR-R3 | ecosystem: Host-associated > Plants > Phyllosphere > Stem > Wood/Secondary xylem...
TTAATCGAAGGTACGATTCTCTCTCGCTCCCTCTTAGGGTTTTTCTTTCTTTCTCTTTTCCCCTCTCCATTCCAATCGAAATCTGTAAGTGGTAGATTTCTAGGGTTTAGGTGACTGTACTGGCAGGATTAGAGTTCGAGAGTGGTGGTCAGAATGGATATGGACTGGTCTGAATCTAGGCACGAGCGACGTGAAGAGAGGGATGATGTGGACGACAAGGTGAATGGAGTTGAAAAATCGAGTAAGCATACTAGGAAGAAGAGCGGCAGAGGAGAGGAGAGAGAGAGGGAGAGGGATAGGGATCATAAGAGTAAAGACAGGGAACGGTCGAAGAAAACCAGCGATAATGATGTTGGTAAGGATAAGAGTAGGGATAGTAAGGTGAAGGATAAAGAATATGACCGAGAGAAGTCTAGAGAGAAGGATAAGGATAGGAAAGATCGAGGGAAGGAAAAGGAAAGGGAGAGGGATAGGGAAAAGAAGGAAAAGGAAAGGGAAAGAGTGAAGGAGAAGGAGAAGGAGAAGCATAAGGATAGAGAGAAGGACAGGGATAATGATAAAGAGAGGGAGAGGGGGAGAGAGAAGACTAAGGAGAGAGAGAGAGACAGGGAAGCGGATCAAGATAAAGAGAGGTCCAGAGAGAAGGATAGGGCAAGCAGAAAAAGCAACGAGGAAGATTATGATGACAAGGTTCAGATGGATTATGAAGATGAAGTGGACAAGGATAATCGAAAACAAGGGAAGGTTTCTTTTCGTGATGAAGATGAACAAAGTGCTGAAGGTGCATCAGCTGGAGCTCACTCATCTGCCTCGGAGCTTGGGCAACGCATTTTGAAGTAAGTCAATCACCACCGATGCTCTCTTTTTTATGGTTTGCATTTTTCCTTTCTATTTTGGATAATTTTTAGTATAATTTGATGAAATTTATGTTTGCTATGAGGATTTATTTTGGACGACTACATTTATTGCGAGCTGTAACCAGTCTAAATTAGATGTTTGTTACTTCCAAGAGTTATCCTGTCTTGTTTCTCATGTGTAACGCCAGTGTCAGGTGCTCCTGATTGCTTCACATATATACTTTATATTACTAGGGAAAGAGTTTCTATAATTTTTCTAATCACATAGATTTCCTCTCATGATAAAATGAGCATGCAGTTTCTTTTATGCATACATGCGAGGTAAAATTCAATGAGAGAAGATCTTGCCATTGAGCAATGAGCATCTCATGACAGTAGGTTCTGCTCCCTTGCTTTTCTTGTCATGGCCATTTTGTAGATCTTTAATTTTATGGTGATTAGCGAGGCACACTGGTAAAGGGTGGGCCAATCACAGTACTATGCCACTGTTGTGTGATCTATAATTTTCTGCATATGGATGATGGTTTTCCTCACATCCAATGTGGGTTTGTGCAATCAAAATATAATTTTTTCTTTTTATTACTTGTAGATTTTCCTGCTTTTGCTTTTTCGTTGGCGTCCTCCATTCCTGTATTAGTGTTAACTTCTTTTATGTTTCTTTGCAGCGTTTTTCTTGATTTTGATGATGGTCTTCTTATTTTCCTGATATTCTTCAATTTATAAGTTCATCCAGCTTCATGTTATTGTTATGGCCTGCTTATACTTTTTTTTTCCCCTCAGGATGAAGGAAGAAAGAACAAAGAAAAAGTCTGAACCTGGTTCTGACATTTTAGCATGGGTTGGTAGGAGTCGCAAGATTGAGGAGAACAAGTATGCTGCGAAGGAGAGAGCCAAGCATCTCTCAAAGATTTTTGAGGAGCAGGTTTCCTTCTTTACTGTGTTTCCTGTATTCTGACTTCCGATGTATTATGATTTATTCCATGCAGTTTTGATTGTTGATACTATGCTATAAATTTTCTCAGGACAATATTGGTCAAGGAGGCAGTGATGATGAGGAAGCAGACCAGCATAATGCTTGTATGATCCTTTCTGCATTCCCCCCCCTCTTTATCATTAACTTGTCGTTTAAAAACATATCTAGAATAGATGACACATTTTTTTAAACTTGGTAGTTTTTCGTAATCATCTGAATTTCATTAGATCAAATGAGTTGAACATGGTCTTATCTGTTTGTTCATAAAACATTTCATTGAGAAATGAGATGTTCAAACATCATTTGAGGACATCTACAGCTAGTCACGTTTTTATAACCCACAAATTTAGTCTCTTGGAATTGTAATCGGCAAGTCTAAGGTCATATTCTTGGAAGCCAAGCCATAATTATTTATAGTTGAAATTTTAAGGTCTTTATATTTCTGTTTCTGGCTGATTGAATCAGTTATATTTTAGCTAGGAGTTATGGCTAATGCTGTCAGATTGATTTATTTTTATGATGGAACCTTTTAATAGATAATCTAGCTGGAATCAAGGTTCTTGATGGCCTTGACAAGGTATTGGAAGGCGGAGCTGTTGTTTTGACACTCAAAGATCAGAATATACTTGCAGATGGTGACATCAATGAAGGTAGAAATAGTTTGGTGTTTCCTTCTTATGTTTTATGCCCCAAGTTTCCTAAAATGACAAAGCATTTTTGTGTAACAGAGGTTTTTGGTCTGATGTGGCAGAGGTTGATATGCTTGAAAATGTGGAAATTGGAGAGCAGAAGCGCCGGGATGAGGCTTATAAAGCTGCTAAGAAGAAGACGGGTATCTATGATGACAAGTAAGCTGATATTACAAGAGTAAGTTCTACCATAGTTTTAAATTCTGTAAAATTGCTAACTACTTCGAGATGTCCTAACATTTTAGGTTCAATGATGATCCTGCTTCAGAGAAGAAAATGCTTCCGCAATATGACGATGCCAATGCAGATGAGGTTAGATTTTTTCCCCTTTCCCCTTTCCTCCTCTCCCTAGTGTGGTTTCTGAATTATTAGCAAAAAATGATCATTGTCTATTGGTGATTATTGTCAGGGCGTAACTCTTGATGAAAGGGGCCGCTTCACTGGTGAAGCAGAGAAAAAGCTGGAGGAGGTACGCTGGTTCTCTTTTTAGTATAGATTGAGAAGATATGTGTGGTTACACTGGTTCTCCTTTTAGTAGAGATTGAGAAGATATGTTTGGTTTATGTTAGCATTTCTGATGAAGGGACCATTTATTATTTATTATTTTTTCTCTTTTGTAATATTTCCAGCTCCGCAGAAGGCTACAAGGTACTTCCACAAGTGCTCGCTTAGAAGATCTAAACTCATCTGGAAAGATCTCATCAGATTACTTTACTCATGAAGAGATGCTTCAGTTTAAAAAGCCAAAGAAAAAGAAATCTTTGCGAAAGAAGGATAAGCTAGACATAGATGCCCTTGAAGCAGAAGCTGTGTCGGCAGGGTTGGGTATTGGAGATCTTGGTTCTAGGAAAGATGGGAGAAGGCAGGCCATTAGAGAGGAACAAGAGAGATCTGAGGCTGAAATGAGAAACAATGCATACCAATCAGCTTATGCTAAAGCAGATGAGGCATCAAAATCACTGCGACTAGATCAAACTCTACAAACTAAAGTGGAGGAAGAGGAAAATCTAGTGTTTGCAGATGACGAAGAGGATCTTTATAAGTCATTAGAAAGAGCAAGGAAATTAGCTCTTAAAAAGCAAGAGGTGGAAGCATCTGGTCCTCTAGCAATTGCTCAACGTGCCTCCACCACTTTAAGCAGTCAAATTGCAGATGATAAAAACCCTGAAACTGGAGAGTCACATGAAAACAAACTTGTGTTCACCGAGATGGAAGAGTTTGTCTCAGCTATTCAGCTTGCTGAAGGTATTTTTTTCTTAGTGTTTTTTTTTTGTTTCATAAAATATCACAAAAAAAAAAAACAAGAAGTTTCTGGCAGCAATCTATGTTGCATTGGGTTTGCTATAGCACAACAGTATGCAGACCAGACAATCTTGCATATATTATGTTTAGCTGCACAACCATTTATGGCCATTCAAGGTTTTATGCTAGCTCTTAACTCTCTATGAGGAATGCTGACATGCTACTGCTCTATTCACCTATAATGTGATCCTTTCCCATCCATTTTATTGCATTATTATTGTCAAATGTGAATCTGACCTGTTACGATGCTTGAGATGGGCTAGAATCCTAAATCTTCTGCTTGAGTTGTTGGATACTATATATCTTGGTCACTGATTTTTCTGTTGGCATTGCTTTTTTTTGATACCTGAAGTAAAGTTACCATTGCTTGTATTAGAAAATTGAACAGGGTGCTTTTGCTATTTCAGAAGTTCACAAGCCTGACAACGAAGATGTTTTCATGGACGAAGATGAACCACCAAGAGTTTCTGATGAAGAACAAAAGGACGAGGCTGGTGGATGGATGGAAGTTCCAGACAACAGTAAAGATGAAAATCCTGTCAATGAGGATGAGGAGATAGTTCCTGATGAAACCATACATGAGGTTGCTGTTGGGAAAGGATTATCTGGTGCACTGAAGTTACTTAAAGAGCGAGGTACACTTAAAGAAAGTATTGACTGGGGTGGCAGAAATATGGACAAGAAAAAGAGCAAGCTTGTTGGTATCGTAGATGATGATGTTGGTACTAATAATGATAATAAGTTCAAGGATATCCGCATCGAGAGGACAGATGAATTTGGGCGAATTGTAAGGACTTCACTTGATCATCCGTTTACTTTGCACTTACTGTTGTGTTAGAATTCCTTAATTTTATTCTACTTTTTTTACCATTATGCACCTGGTGCAGAGATGGGACCTCCATATGAGCAGGTCCATTAAAGGAGAGTTGTAGGCCAAATTTTTATGGCATATAATTGTGTTTTGATTAATTCATTGGAGGCTTGGAGCGACCATTTTATTAGCCTACCCTATAGTCATTGCAAGATGTTAGGTTTATACCTTGGAATTTGTGCCTCACAGACTGACTTTGAGTCTCTGCGTGCTGATCAGTGAGCAATGGCACTGGTTTGGGGTGTGTTTCAGAGCTGTTACTGTGCCAGTTGGTTGGTGTTTTTCTTTTTTTTCTGGTTTGGGGGTGGGGTTCAGGTTAATTGCTTAAGAGGTTTTAGACAATAGGACTGCTTGTTTCATAAACTCATCTGTTTTGATGTCCAAAATTCAGAGAAGTGAAAGATTTATTTATGCATCTGGTTATTAAATATAAATTAGTCAAAGACTCTGGACTTTTGTAGTGACCTTGTACACTCGTAGAGTTTCTCTGAGGCAGCGTTCTTCAGTTCTACAATGCTCTACTTTCTATGTGTGAACATGTGTGGCTGATGTAGATTGCAGCTAAAGTTTTTATATGCTGACTCTGATTATCTAGCTATCTGTTTACTATTTTATGTTGTTTCCTTATATTTAACAGATGACTCCGAAGGAAGCCTTTCGAATGATTTCTCATAAATTCCATGGGAAGGGGCCTGGCAAAATGAAGCAAGAAAAGAGAATGAAACAATACCAGGAAGAATTGAAGTTGAAGCAAATGAAAAATTCAGATACACCATCACTGTCTGTGGAGCGGATGAGGGGAGCTCAAGCTCAATTAAAGACACCTTACCTTGTCCTCAGTGGTCATGTTAAACCAGGGTAAGATTTACATGTCCATTTTATATGTCAAAGATAAGCTGTTACTAATGAAAGGCGAGGGATATAATTTGAAGAAGAAAAATGCTAATCATCAAGCACAAGTTATTCTCCTAAAAACAATTGATAAGAGTATTAACATGTTTTTGTTGATATATAATGCAGCTTTAGCAGCTATTCAATTGAGTCTTTATGATTATTTGCATTTTGCAGTGATAAGTTCATAGACTTGAAAAGATTTCTCACTTTGCAGTTGGTTTAAATGTACTTAACCACTGTATTTTTGTTGAATTCTTGGTTCATCATGCCTTGATACATTTCAAAATAAGACGTACTAGTTTCAGAAAGTTGAAGGATTATAGAATATCATTTCTTCTGCATTTATCTTTCTGTATGACTGTATCACTAAAGTTCTCTTATTCACCTTTCTTTATGAATTTCATTTGCAGGCAAACCAGTGATCCTAGAAGTGGCTTCGCAACTGTTGAGAAGGATTTCCCAGGAGGCTTAACACCCATGCTCGGTGATAAAAAGGTCAGTCAGATTCATATATTGGTTTGAACTGGCATGGTTAGAATGATGTTCAAAAAGTATGCTTCGCGCATGTTTCACTGTGCTGTGGATACCTCATGCTAGTTGCAAAAAACGACCTGATTTCTTGTACAATTTGTAGTGGTTGTGGTTTGTACCCATGTTGAGAACTGTTGGATGTGAATACTAATTAGTATTAGTAGAACCAGACATTGGTTCCTTTGGAAATTTTCAAGTGTCAGTAGGTTTTTTCACTTTTCAGGAATTTTTTTCTTTCCTTTCTGGCAGAACCATTAACGTTCACCTCATCCTATCATCGCAGTGGTTTTCAAGCAGCACCCATTTAGCATTACTCATGTCCTGTGTTATCATCTCTCTCTCTCTCTCTCTCACTCACACACACACACACACATCCACTCACACCGTCACACGCACACATACTGTCATTGAAAGGAAATGAAGTGCATTTTGGGACAGTTGAATACGTGTGTGCTGGGAATTGTTGGACTCTTTCATAATGCAATAGTGAGTACCATGATTTGCTTTAGAAGCATGCATACCTGGAAGGACTTTCTCTTCTTCATTCCCCTCCCCCATTCCATCTGATTCTCTGTGCCATTTCTACTGTTGCCGTTGCTGTTTCTTGAAATTTATTGAGCCAAAACTATTCTTTATCCCAAATGTTTTCCTGGATACCACCAACCCTGGTATCTTAAAATCATCCATAAATTCCTACATTTTCTTGCTTCCTCAAAACTCCTGAAACCAAAATCTTGGATCCCAGCAAGCAAACAACTGCTTTTCTGTCTTTAAACCTCAGTTTATACAACTTCAATTTAATCCATGACCTTTACTCCATGACTCCTGTGTTACTATGTCCGAACCTACCACCACAAGGGCTTATTTCCTATGGCAGTTTGGATGTTCCTATTTCAAGAAACGATTTTACTTTGATAAGAAAGTTGTGTGCTCAGGTTCAACACATGTTGAGTGTCTTTCAGAATGGTTCTGGAGGTTACTTGGACAATCTACAACTCTCACGCACCTTTTCTTTTACCTTCCCTTGGGGGAAAGGGCTTTCTGACTTTAGCACCCTTGCATTTTTATTGCACAATGTCTGCCTGCCTGCTAATATATGGTTTTGTTTTTTTTCCTCCCAGGTTGAGCACTTCTTGGGGATAAAGCGCAAGCCTGAGACTGGATTCTCTGGTGCGCCAAAGAAGCCTAAAATTTGAAAGTCTAGTCGAAATTTTCAGCTGGCATACATACACATACGAGCTCAAAAGGCGTCCTGAAAAATTGCCAGCACATTATTCAGCTTGACCCCAAAAGGGCAGGGTTTCTGAAAGGGATATTTTTCTATTTGCTTTGGTGGTACGGTTTATAAAATTTTTAAAAATGACGAGACTGATTGTCTAATTTCTTGTGAGGATGAATGTTGAATGCTTGATGGAGAATCTGAATGAAGATTTTCGAACAGTTTCACATATATGATTATCATGCTTAGGTAGAGCATGCTGCTTCTGTCAGTCTCATCTATGCTGGTTTTTTGAAAATCCAGATATATAAAGTATAATAAGATTGCCATCTGCCTGAAGCAAGTTTGTGGTGGTTTAGAAACCCTGCATGACGGGGTAAGAAATAGGAGAGCTTGTCTTGTACAAAGGTAAACAAACTAGCTGTGACCTGTGTTGCCCAGAATTCTATTTTATTGAGATTTATAAGATTTTTTTATATATATTTTCGAGTGAAAAAATATCAACAATGAGTTTTTTAAATAAAAAATGTCATTTAAAAAAAAAATTATGAGCATCACATGTTATTCATCTCAAGATTAGCCTTATAGACTCGCGCAAGCCTGACGTTATTTTATATGGGCTAGGCCGAAACATTTAGGTTTTGTATGTAAATGCTCTAGATTTTTGTTTATTTTGATTTAAATTCATTTAAATTAAATGATTTAAAATATATTTAGAAAAATATTTTATCATATACCGGTTCACTATTTACCTTGAAGCAATAAACCTCAAAACCAAACCAGTGATGTAATACATGTTGTGATTCAATATTCACGTACAACTTCCGACGCTGTCCACAAAATGAAAATCAATGAAAAGCAAGACTATTTTAGTTCGAATCCTTAAAATTGATTTCATTAACCTACCACTAAGCTATCAAAATTATAAAATACTTGAAGAGTTTCTTGCTCGTGTTAGTAGTAAATGCATATGGATGTTGATCAATCAAGCTGGAAGATTTGTTTAAGTTGCTGTAGGTGCCCAAGCTACTCTCTAGGTGCCAAGTTCAAATTTTGTGACTTCGTTACCATGGTAGTCATAGATGGTGTTTCATAGCTAGTGGTAGTCCTCCTCATATCCGAGTTCCCACCTGATGAGATTGGCATTGAGGGACCCCTAGTTGCAGCCCTTTGCCATGAGTGAGAACTCATTCCCGAAAGAACATATGCACGCCCAGAGCGTTCATACAATTCCCTGGTTTCCATTCTCTTCCTGGTTTCTTTCAACTCAGCTTCTAGCCGATTACATAGATCATCTCCAGCTTGGGCAGAAGCTGTAGATAGAAGAGTGGATAGTTGCTCTGCCAGAAGAGCCTGTGCACCCTTTAAATCTCCCATTTCAGCCATCCTTTGTGTCTTGGCAATAGTTTCTGTCACTAGCAAACGATTTCTTTGCCTATCAACCTCCAAACACGGTACCCGATCTGTAGAAGATAAAAACTGAGGTCGTCGTATCTCAACTCTCTCACTTTCTACTTCAACTGTATCCGTCGACACTGAATCTTTCTGAAAGCCTGAAACATCCACCAATGGCATGTTTTCCAACATTTCCTCACCATCAACAGCTGGAAATACAGGAATTGAGAGGAACACTAAAAAATCTTTCTCCTCTTCTGCATATAAATCTCCGATATCAATCGTAGCTTGGTGTCCCTGATCAAAAATTTTATTCTTGTGTCTCCCAGAAGGGGTCGACAAAATCTGCACTCCTGGTGATGCTGACCTAACTTTGAGTTGAACGTCCCGAGCCACAATACTTGTAAGACCACCAATGCATCTTGCAAAAGCATCTTGTAAAATGTCAATGGACTCAATGAAGGAAAATGTGCCGCCGGATTCATCAGATATAGCATGCATTGCAGCAGAATCATGATCCAATCCAAACCCGAATGTGTGAATTGGGAAAGTTGGCTGCCGAGACTCCTCTCCAGATGCATTATTGCTAGGAAAAATTAAAGTCGGTAACAACTTTAGATATTCCAATCTATTATGTGTATTGTGACTTTGTGTATCACAACCATCAGATAAAAGGATAATGCTTGCAACTGAATTATGTTGACGCCGTTCTTCCAGAACCCGAACCGCTTTCCTGAGCCCTGCAATAATATTAGTTCCACCAGTTGCAGAAAGAGAGTTTACAACACTTATGGCATCTTCACGGCCACTTCCAGACATTGTTCTAAGTGGTAAGATTCTTCGAGCTGATGAAGAGAAAGTCACAATCGAAAGTCGATCTGAAGGGCCTAAGTTTTGTATGATAAAGTTGACAGCACGCTTGAGAAGTATCAGCTTGCCTGCCATGCTACCACTAACATCCAACACGTTTACAATATCAATTGGTGCACGGTGATGAGGTAGAGTATTATCAAGCGGAGGAGCGAGAACACGGACAAGAACACCAAACTTGGAGAAAGATTCCGAAGCAGAAACAGCAGGATACTCTGGTAAAGTCTTCACAGTTATAGCATGGGGTCGAGATGAAGAGGGTTGACCTTGAGAAACATCTGGGACTAGTTCATCGTCTGAGAAGTGATCCGGCTCAATATGAACTGGAGATGCATTAGGTACATAAGCATGCAATGAACCACTACGTTGAAAACTGGGGACATTTTTTGGCGCTTGAAAAGGCACATCTTTCCATTTGGAGCGGCAAACAGGGCATCTGAGATTACCATGCTTGACATTGTCAGCAATGCAATTGAAGTGGAAAGGGTGAGAACACTCAGCATAAAAGATGGCTTGGCCTTGCCCTTTTTTCAAACTCGTCAAGCAAATGGCACATTTTTTCTGTGATAATGAGCAAAATTATAGGACAAGTCAAAAAGTAAAAATCTCAGCAAATTTAACAGCATGAATTCTATTAAGACAATGTTGACCATCAAATCAAATGAATGCCAATTTTTGTTTTATCAGCACAAGTTCCTCAATTTTGATTATGTAATATCCAACTAACCAAGGAACAATTTGTTTGTTTTTTTTTTCCTTTCACAATATCCTTCTACCTTCACCATGTCAAGAGCATTGATGACTATTTAAAGATGTTCAGAACCAAAAGCCATGTAGGCAATCAAGTTTATGGCATTTCAACACCACAATCAAGATTCAAAAGGCTCATAAAAGCATTCATCTATGAGCCAATGGAGACCTTCTATACCTATACTATGAATTTCAAGTTTCTCATTAATTAAGCATCACTGGATTTAACTAAAAGCAAGCTAGGCTAAGCATCTCAAGCCTCAACCACTTGGAAAGAAAAGTATAACTTTATTAAATTACCTTTAAACTTTTGACTTAAAAGACAATCATGAAACACGCAGGACATTATTGTGTTGATCTGACTTTTCAACCAAAAACTTGCAAAGCTAACACAATATTCGATTTCATTAATGTATTCCTATTGTACACAAAACAAAAATGGTTCCTTTCAAGCTTCAAAAACGCAACAATAGCATGCTTCTCAAAAAGTCAAGCCTTAAAGACAACCATTTTAACCTTGACGTCCCCACTTGACCCCAAACCATAAACATTACCATGTGCCACTGTCCTGATTTTCATGCAGTTAATAAAACAACAATTTACTCTCTAATTACGTAGTTAGGTTTGTGATCTTAGTAAACACTCTCCTAATTTTCATGCAGTTAATAAAACAACAATTTACTCTCTAATTACTTAGTTAGGTTTGTGATCTTAGTAAACAGCGCATTCAATTAAACCATTGACTTTGTGAAGCTTCCAAGCACCACAATCAAAATAATTAAATACAAATTTCAACTACCCCCAGCAGCTGGTACTTCAATGTTATTACAATGGTCCATTTACTGCATCACATGAGAAACGTGATCTTCTAAGCAAGCCTCACCCACTCTTACCAAAACACCCCTACTCAGACCAGGAACAAAACTTAAAACACTAGAGAAACACAAGGGCATCGTCGTAAGACTTCAAACTCAGCTATGGATGCCGAACTCACAAAAATACCAAGTCACAAAACTCAGTTTTTACGCGGCAAGTAAAAAGAGAAAAACTCCGGTCACCGGGCAGTTAAAAAAATAAATCACAGTATTATGTCAACGCTAACAAAAGCAAAAACGAGAGGGAGAGAGGGGATGATTACCGGAGAAGAGTGGAGACTGAAGCTACGCGAGAGACGAGAACTGAACGAGGATGATGATGATATTGTTGGAAGTAGTGGAGGAGTAGCGGTGGCGAGGCGGGGATTTTCGGTGGTGGCAGTTGTGTGGTTGGTGGGGGACCTGGGGGTGGAGAGGAATGAGAGCTTTGACTTGAGTGATTTTTTGAGTTTGCGCCATGCGTTAGAGGCCATTGTGCCTGGTTCAGACAAAGGGCAAAACAGTTTAATAGGGAGGGAGGGAGAGAAAAGTGTTAGGTTTATTAGCATGAAAAAAAAGAAAAAAAAGGAAGGAAAAGATTGGAAGGACAAGAGATTTTCGCAAATCAAAAGGGATATTTTCATGGCAAAAGTCAAATTATTAATATACAACATTTAAAATAGTTTAATTTAGCTTTTTTCTTTCCTTTTATGTTACTCAAATAAAAATAATAATTTAAGAAGTCATTTTGTATTTTA
>Ga0325402_1005386_pt1 | contig 11960 bp, 12 predicted proteins | sample PopdelMetagenome_22_FD_207212 | JGI IMG/M metagenome (GOLD analysis project Ga0325402, IMG submission 207212) | Populus deltoides microbial communities from Bellville, Georgia, United States - Xylem-PdKOR-R3 | ecosystem: Host-associated > Plants > Phyllosphere > Stem > Wood/Secondary xylem...
ATAGTGCCATCGGTATTTCACAGAGAGTTGGAAAAAAATTACGAGCTTGTGCCACAATTTCCGACGGAATCACCGACGGAAATCATACATCTCGCAGTTCACGCCTGTCAGAGGCACTATTACCGACGTAATTGTCGGCGGCACAATTTCCGACGGCAATTTCCAATGGAATTACCGACGGATAAAAACAAAAGGTGGCATTTTTGAAATTTTTGGTGCGCATTTCAATTTATTTCTCGTCGGAATTACAGACAAAAATTAATGCCACCGACAACAATTAATGTTCCGTCGGTAATTCCGACGGAAATATTGGCATATAAAACCCCCCACCTCCCCCCCCCCCCATTTGGTTCATTTTTTCTCTTGGCTCTCATCTCTATTTCTTCTCCTCTCCATTTTTAGTTTAAGTTTTGGAAGAGATTTGATTGTTTTGGTGGTAGTTTTCAACTTATTAAAAGGTATGTAATGATTTTTCTTTATCTTTGTATTTTTTTTATTTTAATTATCATTATTTTTTTGGTGTTCTTCGTTTTGTGTATTTTTATAGATAAAATCTAAAAATCAACACTATTAAGGTAAGCATTTTTTAATCCAAAATTTATTTTGAATTAATGTATTGTTTTTTTAGTTTTGTGTATTGTTTGTTTTGTATTTAGGATGTTTTGTTTAGTGTTATTGAAATATAGAATTAAATTTAATTAGTTTATATTAATTTTAGGATATTATTGTTTGTATTGGAATAATTGTTATTGTTGAATTTATGTTATAAATGTGAATTGAAATATAGAATTAAATTTAATTAGTTTATATTAATTTTAGGATATGATTGTTTGTATTGGAATAATTGTTATTGTTGAATTTATGTTATAAATGTGAATTGATATATAGAATTAAATTTAATTAGTTTATATTAATTTTAGGATATTATTGTTTGTATTGGAGTAATTGTTATTGTTGAATTTATGTTATAAATGTGAATTGAAATATAGAATTAAATTTAATTAGTTTATATTAATTTTAGGATATTATTGTTTGTATTGGAATAATTGTTATTGTTGAATTGGTATGGATATTAGGTTGTATATATGATGTTGATGGAGATTATATGGATTGTGGTTATTGTAAAGATTGCAGGTTTGAAAACTGTAGGTAGTCTCCAATATAGGGGAGGTGCTGCTGAATTTTTATTAATGATTGAATTCCTAATGATATTAGGTTGTATATATGATGTTGATGGAGATTATATGGATTGTGGTTATTGTAAAGATTGCAGGTTTGAAAACTGTGGGTAGTCTCCAATATAGGGGAGGTGTTGCCGAATTTTTATTAATGATTGAATTCCTAATGATATTAGGTTGTATATATGATGTTGATGGAGATTATATGGATTGTGGTTATTGTAAATATTGCAGATTTGAAAACTGTGGGTAGTCTCTAGTATAAAGGAGGTGTTGCTGAATTTTTTTAAAATAATTAAAGTTAATTTATGTAATAATTCATATACATTTGTGTAGATGCGTCGAATAAAATCTACAGCACGTCGTCAGCGAGGAGGACATCTCCTTAGGTGTTGATCATGGCGATGCATCTGCGCCACCGTGTGATGCTTCCAATTCTACCGCGGTTTCACAGCGCAGAAGCGGCGTGCCTTCACAGCGGGGTCAATTCACCTGCAAGTAACAGGCACAATGGAAGGATGACCTCTCAATTCAATGTAAGTTTGTTTAGGTTTTAGTTTTTTTTTAATACTTATAACATAATTTATGAACAAATAATTAATTTTTTATTATTTAATTTTAGGTTCACAAACATTGAGGCTGCCAGAACAATTACATTGGTGATGAAATCGTCGATGGAGATTTCATTGTTTCAATGGAGTAAGGTCTCCAGACATCTTGAGTGGAGACCTAATATCGATGCTGGTTTCGGCGATTTCAGGTAGGTGTTTATTTTTAATAAATAATTTTTGTAATTTTATATCTTGTACTATTTTTATTTTCAATGAATTATTTATACATACAGAATAAATTTGAGTGGGATAACGCGAACAACAATGTTGTCGAAGAGTATGGGAGAATCACGCGGCAACTAGGTAACATCAAAAATAATATTTATTTTTGATTTATAATTTTATGTTCTAAATTCTAATTAGTTACTATGGATGTAGGTTGCGTGATTTTTGGTATGACACTCAAAAAAAGGCGAAAAGATATGCGAGGGACAACGTTCTTAAAGGCTGGAATGAGGTGGCAATTTGGCGGGAATTTAAACCGCCATTCATCTCGGGAGATATATGGGCGGCATATATTGAGCACGTGATGTTTCAGCGGTTCTTACGGCGCTCACAATCCGGAGTCGTCAACCGGAACCGGAAAATTCATCGTTCGGTGACCACGCACATTGCCGGCTCCGTCCCGTTCAGCGCACATGCGAAGCGAATTGTAAGATTATTTTAAATGAAATATATCGTTAATTAATTTGTTGTAGCTTATAAATATATTTAACTTGCAATCTTTTTTTTTCCTTACAGGCTACGTCTCTTGGACGTGAGCCGAGTCCAATGGAGTTATTTGTAGAGATGCACGTGCGAAGTTAAGACCGCTGAAAGGGGGGGCAACAGTACGTGGACAACTGTGCTCAGCATTTTGTGGTATGTTCGATCAATCAAATTATTTCATAAGTTATTATTTTCTTGAATTGAATATGATGATTTTTTAAAAAAAAATTCAGGAGATCTATAATAGCCGGTTGAGAGAGAGATATGGGGACGATCTTTTGACCTAACCAGATTTCGATCCGGATTTGAGGATGGAGGTCGGATCGTCTAGTGGACCCGATAAAAATCAGGTCTACGGGCTCTCCAACACGACAGCCAAAAAATTACGGTCGGCCCGTAATGTCTCAACCGTTGGGAGCTCTCCATCAGTATCGAGCACCCAGTCAGAGGAGTTTTTAGCCTTGAAACAACAATATGAACGCCTCTCGACGGATTATGCTCACCTCCATCAAATGGTCATGGAGATTAGATCAAAGATGGGTGATGATCCATGTGCTGCTTCTTTTTTGACGTACGGTCCCGGTAACAACCAGCCTCCTCCTCCAGCTCCGCCGCTATTTTAATTAGTTTAATTTTGTTTTTTTAATTAAATTTGTAATGAATATTTCGATGAATATTATTTAACATTAATTTTACATTTTTAATGTCTAATGAAAATTTATTTGGTTTTAAGTTTTTTAACTATTAATAAATAATTTTTAAAAAAATATTTTCAATTTATACCAACGGATTTACAGAGAGAATGTGTCCGTCGGTTTTGTAGTATCGTTTACAATATTTACGGCCGTGCCACAATCACCGACGGAATTTCCGTCGGAATTACCGAGTCTTTTACCGACAAAATATCCGTCGGTAATTACCATTAAATTTTACAGACAGAAATATTCCGTCGATAACTTGGTGGCGGGAATTTATTTTTTTTGGCGCGCTAATCCGTCTGTATTTCTGTCGGCATTTCCATCGGTATTGTTTTTTTTATTACCGACAGAAATGGCGATGGAATTAGAATTACCGACGATCATGACTCCGACAGAGTAAATCCGTTGGAGATACCGTTGGTAATAATTTTACCGACGGTTTGTGTTCCTTATACCGACAGAATTAATCTGTTGGTAAAACTGTATAATGGCATAGTGATAATCACTAAATCTTCAATCCATCTTCCATTACTGCTCATAATCACTAAATCTTCAATATATAATGCAACAATAAGAGCATCATTCTCTCCTTTTTTTCTTCACATACAAAGTAGGCTAACTTATGCTTCTCTCAAGTCCATTTTGAAAGAAGTAATTCTCAATTTGGTTGTACCAAGTTCTCAAAGCTTGTTTCAACCCATTTAATGTCTTCCTCAGCAAACACACCTTATCTTCTTTTCCACTAATAACAAAATCTTATGGTTGCTCTACATAGACTTCTTCCTTCAACTCGCTATCTAAAAAGGTTGACTTTATATCAAGTTGGTATAAGAACTACCCCTTATAAGCTATAATTGAAGTAATTTCTCTAACAATATCAAAACAAGCTACCAATGAAAAAACTTCATTGAAATCAATTTCAGACAATTGAGAATAACAAATAGCTACCTTGAGAATAACCTTACCTTGTTCTGTTTATCCAAGCTATATGCCTTGTCAATTTATAATAAATCAGGTTGGCTTTTTATGGATAAAGATGGTAGCAACTCACTCCACGATGGAGGAATGAAGGCTTTCTTGGCACTATGTAGGCTTATAAGCAAAAACTAGATTATTTGGAATAGAGGTTTAATTGTTTAGAGTAAACCATAGCAGATCTAGCTCAGCTAATGGGTAACACAAACATGAATCATGAAGAAAAGAGAAACTTGCTTAGAGACTTACCTTGACGTAGCCAAATCCCAGACTTATTCCTGAAGCTTCACTTAAACAATCGGTTGTCCATGTGGAAGTTTTTGGTGGAGACGAATTTAATAGGGGTCATAGAGCCTTAGCATTCTAAGACAAACCACTGCAACAAACACATGATTTTGCATGAAGATAGAAATCTTGACATTCAATAGAGATCTGGACATAGAAGAATTCCTTGATTGGATCACTGAATATGATAGGGTTAAAGAGTACTTAAGTTTCTTAAGATAGAAAAAGATGAAACTGGTTGCATATAACTTGATAGGTGGAGCTTCTTCCTAGTGGAAACATTAGACAGATACACAGTTAAGAGAAGAGAGACAACCTATTACATCATAGATATATATATAAGGCAATTGTTGCACGAGAGATTCCTTCGTCATAACTATGAGCATTAGTTGTTTCAAAGATACTAGGATTATTCACAAGGTAATAGATTTGTTAGTGAGTACACCGTTGAATTTCAAAAACTGACAGAACGTAACAAGCTCTAAGAGATGGAGAATCAGTAGGTTGTAAGGTTTATGAGAGGGTTAAAACCAGCAATGCAATATAAGATTGGAGTACAAATGTTTTTTACGCTCTTTAAGGCGAGAAATACGGAGTTAAAGGTTGAGATGCTAATGAAATTGGTAACAATATTAGATTTGATAGGTATGATCTTTCTAGAAGGCAATATAATAAGACACGTAGATTTGATCTTACTGATAAGAGGAACACAGTATAACCATCAAGGCCAACTCTACTAAGGCCCAATACTATTAGACTTGATAAGACTTTGAAAAAACAAGTTGAAATAAACAAACTGAATAACCTTTATGAGATGCTAATGATAGATAAAAAATTTATATATGAAGAACCAAGACACCATTCCAGTTATTATAGAAGACAGAAATTGGTCAATCTGATTGAATGACAATATAAGCTTGAACCCTCTAACGACGAGGGCAAGCTGAGTGAATCTGATAAGTGTGATAAGGAAAAATTGTATAAATATAATGATGATGATGAGAGATATACTATGTGGTTAGGAAGATGTTGCTAAAACCATAACTATATGGTTAGGAAGTATAAGGGTGAGATGTATTTTGATGCGGTAGATATAGGACCTGTTTAAGATTGTGGTAACGGTTGCGGTTCAAAGTGTTTTTCACCTAGAAATACATCAAGATGATATCTTTTCATTTCTAAAATATTATTTTTGATATCAGTGCATCAAAACAATCCAAAAATAATTAAAAAAATATTAATTTTAAGTAAAAAAAATTCAAAATTTTTAGAAACACGGGTTGTACCGTGTTTCCAAACGGTCCCATAGTTGCTTATAGTTTAATTTTTGGTAGGCCTTGGAAATATGATGTGGATGCTAAACACTTGGTTAGAGATAATTTGTAAAAGATTAGAAAGAATGATATGAATTATACTTTTATACCTTTGAATGGAGAATCCAACCCTAAAGCTTCTAAAGTAGAGGGAAAGGCTTTCATTACAATAATTAGTTCAGAACTTGAGATGCAAATAGAGGCACGAGAAACTAGGTAGATTCATGCAATGGTTATGAAGGCATTATAATGCAGACAGAAGTTAAAAACAACAATTAAATAAAGAGCACATAATATTTTAAATGGTCAAAACGAGCTGTAAGTGTGAGCTCTAAATTCACAAATTTACTCTCTCTAAAAATAATGATAATGAAGTTCGCTTCACTAGGAGGTTTATAAAACCTTAAATAAGCCAGAAACCCTATCATAACTAGAGAACAAAAACAAAAATCTATAATTACAAAGAAAAGAAGCATAAAATCTAAAATAAGCAAGAAATCTTAAAATAAAAAAGGAAAACACAAAAAATTGCATAACCAGGGGTCCTCAATGAGATTTTTTATATCTAAAGATTCATGGTTCGCGTAGCAACACAATGACTATTTTACAGAAAATAACCTCCAAAAACTCTTGTAAAAATTTGAGCTTGATTCAACAGTCGGATTAAAAGTTATAGCTCTTTTGAAACATTATTTTAGCCTAGCGCGACCAAACCTTCTCTTGGGCCTTAACCTATCCCACTAGTCCATAAATGTTTTTGTTAGCCATCCACATATTTTGTCTAGAGTAGATCCTCATCTAGTTATGGTAGACTCACACCTAAAGACTTAGACTCACTCATTATCATAGGCCCGACTACAACACATTAGTGGATGAATAAGAAAAAAAAGAAAAAAACAAACATTCTTGAAGCAATTAACATTTATATTCTTGGTTAATGAGGTTTGTAGTTTCCATGAGTTAGCTACTTTCTATCAACGATTCATTTGAAATTTTAGTAATATTGTGGCACTCATTACTGAATACATGAAGAAAGCAAATTTAATTAGGGAGAAGAGACAAAAAAGCAACTTTGTTTTGATCAAAGAAAAATTAAGTAATGCTCTAGTTTTGGCACTTCCAGATTTTGACAAACTGTTTAAGGTTGAATGTGATACTTATGGTGTCGGGACTGGTGGATATCTATCCCAAAAGAAGAGACTCGTGGTATTTTTTAATGAGAAGTTAAGTGATGTTAGGTTAAAGTGGTTCACACACGACAAAGAGTTTTATGTTGTTTTTTAAACTCTTAAAAAGTGGGAGAATTATTTGATTTGTAAGGAGTTAATTTGTATTATATTCTGACCATATGGCACTGGAATTTTTATATAATAATAGAAGAATAAGTAATGACATGTATGTAAATTGGGTCACTTACCTACAATGGTTTCCAATTAGAATTATGTGTCATAACTATCCTTTTCTTTTAAATAAAAATAAGAAAAAATGAAAAACAAATGTTGAAAAAAAAAATACAAGAAGACAAGTCACTTGGTTGGCAAGAATAGGTCAAAGAATAATATACATGCATAAATGAGAGATGGAGGGACCAAATTGGATCTTTGACTTTTTTTAGAAACTCAATTGCACCATTGAAGGATCTAAATGTGAAAAGCAGTGCAAATTCAAGGTTAACTTATAAAATTAGATGAATTTGCATAAAAATTAATTCTAAGGACTTAATTAGATTTTTAATAGGTTGATTTGATTTAATCATAGGTATAATTAAAGGTTTAATTAAGTTTATAAATTAATTTAAGCTGAAATCAAAAGAATTAATTAAGTGTAAAGATTTAATTAGACTTTTAATGGGTCAAATTAATTTTATTGATGACTTAATTCATGAAAAATAAGTTTGGAAGATTAATTTGGGATCAATTGAAAAGAATGGAATTTTGAAGGACTAGATTTAATTTTTACAAGCTTAATTGGATGAAATAAGGGGTTAAATTACAAGAAAATGAAAGTTCAAGGGACTAAAATTAATCAAAACAGTGTATGAATTTAAATATGTTTCCTCTTTGATCTTCATTTGTTTATTTGTTTTGGATTGTGTTTATGAGTTTGGGTCTTTGGTCCAAGAATCCTAGCCCGTATGGCTGGGTTGAGCCCATTTTTTAATAAAGCAATGTTTGGCATGATTAATTTTTATCAAATACAAAACACAATATGTAAACCCCAGGTGTTAATTTGGCATAAAATTGAAGGAAAAAAATGTGGCTAATCTTAAAAAAACAATTGAACCAGAACATAGATGCTGACAGACTAAGTATTAGAGTGGTTGGATTTATGATGATGAGAGCTTGTTTTGTGACAAAATATGGGGTATTGTGTGTTGTTTTCTACAAAATAAAAAGGAAGAAAAACAAGAAATGAGGGAAGGGGGCGTCATTTGTGAGGTTATAACTTAAACCTTACCGACGGATTCACTGATGAGTATTATCGACGGGTATATTTTCTCGGTAATTCTGTTTGTAATAATGACACATAATTTTTTTTTTCATTTCTTTATTTTCAAATCTACGTAATTCTCTCGGTATTTACCAACATAAATTTTCCATCGGTAAATACAAATGAAAATATTATGTTGGTAAATGTCATTGTAATTTACCAATAGGTTTTTTTTTCCATCAGCATTATTAATAATATTCATCTATTCCATCATCGTGTGAACCACTAAAGGAGAAGTCAACACTTGAAGAGGATATGACACAAATGGCAAACAACACTAGTTGATTCATGACTGAAATCAACATCAATCTCCAAAATCAAACGGCCTCAAGTTTAAGTTGGTCAACTAACCAACATGCTCACGGGTAGACAACAAGGCAACTTGCTAAGCACAATTGAAGTTAACCAAAAAGAGGAGTGCAAGGCCATAACCTTAAGAAGTGGAAAGGAAGGAGAATTGGTTATTGTTAGCAAAAATTCCAGCACAGAAAATCAAGAAGTACAATCGGCCAACCTTCCTCAAAGCATGGAGAAATCAGAAACTTTACTTGAGCCACCATAGGAGATGATACCAAGAGTTACAATTCCTCAGCGACTCAAAAAGAATAAACTAAATAAGCAATTTTCTATATTTCTTGATGTGTTTAAAAAATTGCATATTAACATTCCCTTTACAGATGCTCTTGATGAAATGTCAAGCTATGTGAAATTTTTGAAGGACATCTTGTCAAACAAGAGGAAATTATAGGAATATGAGACTTTTCTCTTATGAAAAAGTGTAGTGCAATTTCACAAAAGAAATTGCCTCTTAAACTTAAGATCCAGGGATTTTTACAACCTTGTTCCATTGGAAATGCTATATTTGAAAAAGCTTTATGTGATTTAGGTGCAAGTATTAATCATATACCGTTGTCTATATTCAAGAAGCTTGGTTTAGGTGAAGCAAGGTCAACCACAAGACATTACAATTAGCGGACCGTTCACTAAAGCACCCAAGAGGAATAATTAAAGATTGTTTGGTGAAAGTAGGAAAATTTATCTTCTCAACTTACTTCATAATTCTAGACATAGAGGAGGTTAGTAAAATTCTTATCCTGCTAAGCCAGGCATTCCTAGCCACTGGACAGGCATTGATAAATGTATAGAAAGGAAAGCTACAATTGAGGTTGAATGAATAGGAGGTAACTTTTAATATGTTTAGTGCCCTCAAGCATTCAGACACAAGTGAGAGTTGTTTTAGTATTCAAGCATTGGACTCCCTAGTCATTGACATGTTCAAGCAAAAAAATGAACCATTTGAGGCATGTATGGTTAATGATACAATGGTGGAAGAGGCTGAGATATCAGATTATGCATTTTGGTTGGACTCTTCTGAACCTAACCGAATGAGGTATTTTAAGGATTTGGGACAAGGACCTCAAACGCCAAATTCAACCATTAAGCAAACACCGGTTTTGGAACTCCAACCTCCTGAGCACCATAAGCCTCCACCTATCAAATTATCATCTCATCAGAACTCTCTAGTGAAGAAGAAGAAAAATTATTGAGGGTGCTAAGAAAACATAAGGTAGCTATTAGGTGGGTATTGGCTAACATCAGGGGTATTAGTCCCTTTTTTTGTGTGCACTGAATCCTACTAAAAGATAAAGGTAAGCCAATGGTGGAGCATCAAAGAAGACTCAACCCAACAATGAAAAAGGTAGTTCGAAAAGAGGTTCTAATGTGGTTAGATACTAGAGTAATTTATCTGATTTTTTATAGTCCATGGGTTAGTCGTATTCAGGTTATACCGAAGAAAGGAGGAATGATAATGGTGAGGGATGTAGATAATAAATTGATACCAACTAGAACTATGACTAGGTGAAGGATTTGTATGGATTACCGAAAGTTGAACAAAGCCACTCATAATGATCACTTTCCCTTATTATTTATTGATCAGACGTTGGATAGGCTGGTCGTGCATAGGTACTACTACTTCCTATATGTCTATTTAGGATACCATCAAATAGTCATAGCACTAGAGGTCTAAGAGAAGACCACATTCGCATGCCTTTATGGTACCTTTTCTTTCAGACAGATGCCTTTTGGGTTGTGCAATGCACCGACCACCTTTCAGAGGAGCATGATAGACATTTTTTCAGACATGGTTGAGCAAATTATTGATGTCTTCATGGATGAATTTTCTATATTTAGATCTTCAAATGATGACTGCTTTGCAAAGTTAGCCCTGGTTTTGGAACGATGTGAAGAAATTAATTTGGTAGTGAACTGGAAGAAGTGTCATTTAATGGTAAAGGAAGGTATAATGTTGGGGCATCAGGTTTTAACCAAGGGAATTGAGGTAGACAAAGCTATGATTGAGGTAATAGAGAAACTTCCACCTGCAAGGACAGTGAAGGGCATTAGGAGCTTTCTTGGACACACGGGGTTTTATAGATGATTCATCAAAGACTTCTCTAAAATCTCCAAACCTCTTTACAATCTGCTGATAAAGGAAAACCAATTTCATTTTGATAAAAAAAAAAAAAATATGAGAAAGCCTTTTTATTGCATAAAGAGAAATTAATGACTCTATCAGCACTGTGTAGATTAGGTTATTAAGAGGTGTATTCCAGAAGAGTAGATGATAAAAATATTAGGGCATTGCCATGCACTTGAATATAGAGGGCACTTTGAAGCCCAGTGCACAACCGTTAAGATTCTTCAGTCTGGATTTTATTGGCCTACTTTGTTTAAAAATGCTCATCATTTTATTATAGATTGTGATAGATGTCAACATACTAGGAACATATCTAGATAAAATGAAATGTTATTGTAGAATATTCTATAAGTTGAGTTATTTGATATTTAGGGCATTCACTTCATGAGACTCTTTCCTTCATCCTACAATAACAAGTACATTCTCCTAGCAATGGACTATGTATCAAGATGGATAGAGGTAATTGCAACTCTTACCAATGATGGTAAAATGATGTTTAATTTCCTGTGCAGGAATATTTATATCAGATTCAGTACGTACTACTAGGGCCATCATCAGTGATGAAGACACTCATTTTTGTAACAAGTATTTTGAAGCATTGTTGTCCAAATATGGAGTCAGACATAAATGAGCATTGGCATATCATCCTAAAAAAATAGCCAAGTAGAGGTGTTATATAGGGAGGTGAAGCAAATTCTACAGAAAACACTGAATAACTCCTGAAAGGATTAGGTAAGAAAGCTAAATGATGCATTATAGGCTTATCAGACAGTATTCAAAACTTCATTGAGAATGTCTCCGTATCAGTTAGTCTTTGGAAAAGTATGCCATCTCCCTGTTGAGTTGGAGCATAAGGCGTATTGGGCAATGAATCAATTGGATATGGATTTACAAGCCGTGGGTGAGAAATGGTTCTTACAAATTAATGAGATGGATGAGTTTCGCAATGAAGCTTATGATAATGCTAAAATCTATAAGGAAAGGACAAAGGCATGACATGACAAGCACATCTCATGGAAGGAGTATTTCCCTGGTCAACAAGTGTTGTTCTTCAACTCATGGCTTCGTTTATTTCCCGATAAGCTTAAACTGTGATGGTCAGTGTCGTCCATGGTCGTTAAGGTCTTTTAATTTGGAGTAGTTGAGGTTACTTATGATGAGAAAGAACCATTCACAGTGAATGATAGCGCCTGAAGCATTATGTGAATAGGGAATTGATTGGC
>Ga0325402_1005387_pt1 | contig 11959 bp, 4 predicted proteins | sample PopdelMetagenome_22_FD_207212 | JGI IMG/M metagenome (GOLD analysis project Ga0325402, IMG submission 207212) | Populus deltoides microbial communities from Bellville, Georgia, United States - Xylem-PdKOR-R3 | ecosystem: Host-associated > Plants > Phyllosphere > Stem > Wood/Secondary xylem...
TCTTGCTTTTCTATTATAATTTGAGGACATGCTCTAGCAATTAATAAAAGCAAATTGATATTGGCAGTCTCACAAGCTAAAGAGACAAATGGGGCTTTGAAAACGACGTGTTTTCGTAATTTATGTTTTGAGAGGTGTCAGTAAATGATGCCATTTGAGGTGTTTTTTTTAATATATTAAAATATTTTTTTATTTTTAAAAAATAATTTTTAACATCAACAAATCAAAACAATTTAAAAATAAAAAATTTTTTTTAAAAATTTTTAAAAAATACTGTTTCAACCGTATTTTTAAATACAACTTTAATATTATTGTACATCACCAAGGTCATAATTTTTTCAACATGGTCAACTAGGACGTCATATTATCAACTATCTAATAATAATAATAATAATAATAATAATAATTTAATTTAATGTTTGCATAAAATAAAAAAAATAAAGTGAAATACATTGACTTGCTAGATTTATATTATTTGAGTTTGTAGCTTAGGTTTTGTGTTATAATACAAATTTAAAGATTAAAAGTTCTAAAAATTAATCCAAGAAGAAATAGGTGGAAAAAAAAACTAAGATTTTAATCATGTAATATTCCTTTTAAATTATATATATATATATATATATAGAGAGAGAGAGAGAGAGAGAGAGAGATATTCTATTTAATAAAAGACCTAAAAATATTTTATGGGTAAGGCAGTTAATTTTTTAATATTTTTAGATTGTTTAATACACTAATATTAAAATAAATTTAAAAATATATTATTTTAATATTTTTCCAATCAAAATATCCTTTAAAAAACATTCTTCCACCGTAATTCCTCCCAATCACGTTCCTCCGTTAACATAATCAGATGCCCGGTGTGGTCGCCTTGTGATTGTAAAGAGCAAAAGGAGTGTGGAGCTAGCAATACCACCCTCCCAAAGAAAACGACTGAATATTAATTTGAAACAATGGGCTGATAGAATTGGTAGAGCTCACAACAACCATATAAATAGGCTGTCGTCGTAAGTAACTCGACATGATTTTGAGTGTCTTTCCCTTTTTCTTGTTTTTTTCCCCTTCTTTTCATGGCGTGATGAGGAGCTGTGGGGGCTCCGCAGGCTGGACGCTGGCACAACCGCACCCTCTTTTTCTGTGGGCCATCACCCTTAAGATTTGCAAAAAGGGATGGATATTGTGGGGCCTTCAGATTCTGCAGTGCTTATTTATCAGCTGTCATGACTCTACACATTCGGCTTTGATTATCAATTTTTTTTTTGGGTACAGTTGGGACCCATAGATTCTTCGCCCCTTCTTCCTTTTATAAAAGCAGGACATTGCGCTGTCAATTATTTTCTTTGTTGACAATCGATCAAGCAATTGTCTATGTTTTTAGACTGTGTTTGGCAGTATGGTTATGGTTACTTTTCAAATAGCTTTTCGTGTCGAAAAATATGCCAATAATGTTTTTTATTTTTTAAAAATCATTTTTGACATCAGCACATCAAAACGATCCAAAAAAAACAAACCGCACTCAATTTTAGCAAAAAAAAAAAATTCAAAATTTAACGAAACGCAATTGCACATACAATGCCAAACACACCCTTAGAAATTATCCATGTGGCCACGACAAATGCATAGATAATTGGATATCGTAATTCCCAAATCCGTGTAAGAAATGTAGACTTTAAATGATTTGATTAAGTTAAAGGTTTGCTTAAAATCTTCTTATTGATGGGCTAAATGGGCCAAGGCCCATAGAAATAAATTAAATAAGTGTTACTTTATAAAGCTTAACTAAAGATTTAATCGCATGAAAAACTAAAAGAGATTCAATGATGTCATGTTCATTTTTTTAAGTTATGAAACAATGCTAACTTTAGCACTAGCACCATTATCTATTTTGCTTGTAATCATCCATAGATTCTCATTTAATGACTTAATACTAATTTTAAATGTTTCAACCAACTTATCAATATTAAGAACTTATGTAGGTTTTTTTTTTTTGTTTTATTTTGACTAAAGAATCTAGAATTAATTGAACTAGCAATTTTAACAGCTTGGGATGAGGGAGGCATAACATTTGATGGAGCAGGAAATGACATATTATAAGAGTCGTCATAAATAATGTTATTTTCAGCTCCAAGCTCAACATCCTTCTATGTATCTCCAAGTGATTTAGCTACCTTTTCCATTTGCATGAACTTTTCCATAAATTGCATCAAAACACTCTAACATAATTTTTTTTTTATCAAGTAGATAAGTCTTGTTGGTGTGTTTCTATAATTAAATAAAGTATATTAGTTTGAAAATACACAACCATAATCATGGCAGTTTATGGTAATATCTTTAAAATCTCATCTCATTTCAAGACTAATCTTTATTTTTCACATCTTTACTGCCAACATCTCCCTACCATATACATCTAATGGAGGGTGGGAAAACAATGGAATTAACAACATACATTATCAAAAATCAAATGCAAGCTACCTTTCCTAATAACAACCTAAACTGCTATAAAAAAAATTGCATTCTTGTTTCTATATAGAAGGTATAACTCCACTTCTGAACAATGAACATGCATCACCACATCCTCAGGACAATGAAAAATTTAAACTACATTTTCTAAGTCAAGACAACCAATCATAACACAACCACTGTGTGCATCACTGATAAACACAGAGAGTAAAATACAGATGTGCCTATAGTGTATCTAAAAAAGAAAAGTATATATTATGGCATAAATGACCCTTATTTTTAAGAGGAAGTTCACTAATGAATTTAGAATTGATGATAGACAAGAATATTAAAAAAGTAATATTCTTCGAGAAATTGATTATAACTTAACATAAGTTGTATGGAAGAAAAGAATAAGAAAAAAACATTTAATGAGAAAAAAAACTATAATTAATTATAACTTTATTAACTGAAAAAAAACAGAATAAAATATAATAGAATTGGTTCTCTGTATTGAACTAACAAAATGCTAGCAGAGATCATAACAAAAGCATACATTTTAAGCCTAGCTTTATAATCAAATCATCTTTGTCGAGCTCTTAATTGATCAAACATCTGCTTAGCTAAGCCATCTTTCTATTATGTCCATTCATAGGTGAATCTTCTTCCCATATGGGCATATCCTCAAGTGACATTGGATTGGATTCCTTTGGGTTTACAAGCATGTGTATTCTAATGAAGTTGTGGAGCAGAAAACAAGCCATTATCATCTGACATTGTATTTTAAATGGTATCGTATCCCTTTATATGGGGCATGAAAATCACTTTTATTTGTGTGTCCAACATAAACCAAATAATATTGACATAAAACAATTGACACTTAGTGTTAAACACAAAATACTTTTATTTTGATAAATAATTTACTTGATTTTTGCTATGTTTTATATACCGACATGGACTTTTAAGCCATTACATATAGTGACAACATCTCGCAAAACCCTTGAATCTGAAGCAGACCCTTCTCAACAAGGAAACACAAACATGAACTTGATATCACGAGAACAAACTTCCTAAGACATTAGTCGCAATATGGCCTTTCTTTGTTCTATACCTAGGTTTATAATCTTCAGGTGTTGTTACAGCTATACATATGCCATCTAATGCTCCCAAACAATTCTAAAAAAATGAAAACACATAATTGATTTAATCAAACTTGATTATACAAAAATAAAAATATCTTTTTAAGATAAATTAAATTGTTACCTTGAATCATTTCCACCTCTCATTTGTGCAGTTCTCAAATATTGGTTCTGGTTTTGCAAGCAACACATCTTGGTAGTGTAATAGTATATAGGGGTGAGCAAAAAATTTAAAAAATCGATTAAACTGAGAAAACAAAAAAAATAACTGAAAAACCAAACCTTAAAAAAACCTATTAAACCGATTAGAATTTTAAAAAAACCGACCGGTTTGGTTTTGGTTTTATAAGCCTGAAACTGAAAAAACCAAGCCGAACCTAAATAAAAAAAACCAGAAGAAAAACCGAGCCAAACCGGTTTTTCCCCAAAATAACCGAACCAAACCAAAACCGGTCAATTTGAACCGGTTTCGGTTCGATTTTTTTTAAATCGGTTCTGATTACTTTGTTTTGATAAAAACCAAATCGAACCGAAAATGATCACCCCTAATAGTGCACACAAAACACGATGAACATACCCACTGACAGTTTCATCGGACATCCTAAACGTCACTTGAATGCTATGATTTTTCTTATGGTGGGCCAAGATGTGTACAAAAATAGCTACATGCTCTTCTATATTTATCAAACCATCATCTACTAATCTTCCACGTGTGTGAAGTAGATCATATAAACATGTAAAGGAATCTATATTCATTATTAACTCTTAAATACAATTACTATCACCCTCACGCAGAATATTATTCAATTCCATCCTTCTTGCTTCAATTCTAACTAATATCCTTTTTCCTAAGTTATTCCTCTTCTTACACCTTAAATCCATCTTATGTAGCATCAAGCGAAATAAAAAAAAATGACCAGTAAGTTTATATGGTTCCTTTAAAGGACAAGGTTTATTAGAAACTGAGTATGTTTATAAGATAGTCCATACGTCTATGAAATATACTCTTATTCAATCACAAATTAAACCACATGAAAGAGAAATCCAAAATATATATTATATGTCTATTAGATAAGGAAATGCAAAGGGTAATTATTTTCTTGGTATCATCATACATCCAGGGTAACTATATATCAAACTAAGATAATTTCTTGAAAATTTACATCTTTAGTAAGACTACAAAAATGGAAAGTTGAAAGTTTCTTAATGATTTCAATCCACTTGCAAACTACAAAAGTGGGTTTACTAAATTGATGATGTACTTTTTGTATATAAATACAAGAATTAAAAAATAGAAAAAAAAAGCTATCAAATAATGAGAGTTACTAACTAGAGGAATGCATAAATACATCTAAATGGAAACTACACCAATTATCCATATATATGAACCAATGTAAACTACTCTTAACATTTCCAACAATTATCTTTCAAACCATCATCTCATAATGGTAAACCATTGTATACAAGACAAGTTTAATTAAAATAATAGTCAAACCAACCATATAGGTAACCTCTAATATAATACAAACTCATTGAGATTTTTGATCATTTCACAAACCTATAGCATATTTTCCATTTAGTGTGGATTAAATAGATATTAAGCACTTATCAATAGCCTAAATTGACTCCATTTTTTTTTTAGAAAAGGAGCACCACATCATTCTTGTATGCATTGTATACCACAATTGAAACAAATTTACAGGTTATCAAAACATAATTTGGAGAAAACTAAAGTTGAACAAATGAAAGTCAAATTAGTACTTTATCAAACAAATTGGAAGCAGAGAAGAAGAAAGTATCCATTGATTACATGTAATGGATTCTGATTTTGGTGTAGAGAAACAAAAACTCTAGCTTTCATGATTATTCTAAAATGATTCTCTTTTTTTCATGCAACAACAGGGAGTGAAATGAAGAAATGAGAAAAGATATTGTGGTGCTTTTTTTTATATGAAGGGCATTATAATTATTTCAAAAATAATAACTCTTGTACAGTGAATTGAACAAGTTTGTCTTATTTCTTTTGTTGGAACAAAAACTTATTACTTAAAAAAATTTTAAATAAAACAAAAATTAATTTTTATCCTATCTAAAATTACACTAAACAACTTCAAAAAAATTATTATATACAGTTTATTTAGTTTATCTTTGTCCAGTGCACCAGACACTTTACATAGGGACGCTTGTTTTGGAAAAGAAGCCACAACACCCCTGTGATAATTAAAAAGTAGAGATACATATGATTAGCGAGCCTCCGAACAGAAACATCTAAGATCACAGGAGCCAAGACATTAGGAATTCAACATACTCGTCTCAAGATTTGACACGCATGGAAGCTATGCCCTGGATTTAAATTCTTTCAAGGGACTATAATTCTAATAAACATACTTTTAATAAGAAAGTTTCATTCGAGAAGCACGTCTTCAACGTGGAAATCCTTTACAATATTGCAGATTCAGCCCCTTAAAGTTTATTCATACTTTTTAGACTATAAACAGCCAAATATGAGGTTCCAGTCTATAGCCTCCACTCGTCTCGAGGAAAATAGAATGAAGACAGAAATTTGAAGCTGATTTGACGTGTCCATAGAGCCGTCAAGTCTTTTTGAACCACAAGACTGACCCACTACAAAACCCTGAGGGAAGGCACCTTCACAATGGCACAACAGGCGTGACTGAGAGGCTTTAGGAGCAAAAGAAAAAAAATATATGCCTAAACAGCTAAAAGACTAACATGCACCTACAGCGTGAAATGAAAGAAAGAAAGAAAAAGAAGATAAACAGAGGAAAAGTAACATCTTCTTATTGATATAGGGTTTGGACTTATAACCTAGGAATGCCCTACCAAATGAGCTGGTAGCTAAATGTATTATTATTGAGGTGTCAAGACTTTTCTCCCATTGTGTCATCATGTTTTCTCCTGGAAAACGTTTTACACTTTATTTCAAAGACGGAGCACCTTGACTTGATCAAGCATATGTTTGTGTTATGTGCTTCAGCTCGAAGAACCTTTGACACTTTAGCGCCTATAGCACTTTTCACAATACTGTTGTAGTTATATTTTCACTTCTAATAAAAGATCACTTGCTACCAGAAACATCAAATAAGATGGGAGGAGCTTACATATTTCTAACCAAGTAGTCACCCGCAGTAACAGAAAAATATATCTTCTATAGTATGCATACCAAAAAGCATCAACCTTTCCTTAGGGGTTCCAACTGATATATTGACCCTGCAAGAAAGAAAAAGGTAAATTTAACATAATCATATGCTCTGGTTTTTTTATGCTCAATGAAAGAAAAAAGTTTGAATTCTTATTTCTTGTTTTGCTTATCGATTCCAATAAACCATGATAGAACTTCAAAAAAAACAAGATAAACACGGGGATAATAAAAGCATATGATTTTAACATGCTACTATCCTCGTAAATACTGTTGTTATAAGATTTTCCATGCTATCAAAATATAAAGTTCAAATCCTTTCCTGTATCACTTAAGTGGGGCAAGATTGAGGGACTTTTCAGGTTTTAGAATAAAAAAATACTGTTGCGTGGTATATCCAACAGACCAGCAGAGAAGTGGTTTATAAAAGACCACCCCAAGCAGCGTAATTGATTGTCTCTCCATCTAGGTAGTAGATGGCTAGATCTCATTATTTACTGCAAACAGCAAGGTGGTAAACATAAAAACAACACCATAGTGCATTTCATTAAAGCCAGCTAGGAATTAGCCATTACAATCAACCTACTCCCACCTCCCTCGCCGCAAAACATAACATTTAGCTAGTTCTCCAACACTCATATAATGATGCCAAGAAATGAATTAATACTAAAAAAATTAGCAAACTAAATCAAAGATTATAATAACTCACACATTGCTGAATAAGTATGCCCTCCCCTTGCGACAATTGAAAGTTTGATCCATCACAAAGCATAGGGTCACATAAGGTTGAAGAAACTCATTTACTAGATATGCTCATTTAATGTGAAAGGGACAGAGAGAGAATTACCTTGGAGAGGAGATGATCGACGAGAGCTAGAGGGGTGTCGCAAAACTTGCATCTGTAACAGCCACCACCTGCAGCCTCTAATTCTACTTAAAATACCCTTCCCATTACAACCACCTCTCTCTCTCTCTCTCTCTCTCTCTCTCTCTCTCTCTCTCTTCTTGCTACCAAAATTAAACTGATCTCGAATTTTCTCTTTTTTTCCTTTTTTTGTTTTATTTTTAAGTTTTATGCTGCTAGGTGGAGAATAGCGAGAACAAGCATATAGAAACGGTTGGCCAGTAAAGGAAAAACTAACCGTTATGGGTGAGAAAAAAACCAAAAAACTGATTAAACTGAGAAAACCAGGAAAAAAAACCGATTATACAGATTAAAATTTTAAAAAACCGGCCAGTTCGGTTTCGGTTTTATAAGCAAAAAACTGAAAAAATTGAACCGAACCCGAACTGAAAAAACCAAGCCAAATCGGTTTGAATCGATTTTTGTCCTAAAAAACCGAATTGAACCAAAACCGGTCGGTTTGAACCGGTTTCGATTCGGTTTTGGTTTTTTTTTAAAAATTCTATTTGGTTACTTTTTTTTATAACAACCAAACCAAACCGAAAATGATCACCCCTACTAACCGTTGAAGGAGCTGTTATGTTCAAATAATGTGTATAAATTAAAAAAAAAAACATGCTGAAGTGATACTGTGTATTTTAATTAATTTTCATGGTTGTTATGTGGCTTATGAAGGAATGGCTGAGTTACTAAATTTTAGATTGATTTTCTCTGCTTATAATTGTTTTTTTGTTGTAACAAACGTTATAAGTAAAAATGGATGAATTAAGCAGTATTCCAAGGAATTTGAAGATTCATTTCCCTCTCGCTCTCCCTCTTACCTTCTCTACCTTATCTTCTTTGTTTTTCATGCCTCTATTCTTCCATTAATTCTTATGTGATTTCTTAACTGTGAATATAAAAATTTAGTTACTTCAAAAACTAGCATGCACAACACAATAACACCTTTAAACCAATCAATGCATGTATTTTGCCAACTCCAAACCATAACCCTATCAGCACCACAAGAACAACTAAACTTATAAAGCATAAGAACCTAGATGAAAAGAGACCTAAAGACCTTTGATTTTTGTGTGATGAGAAGCTTATGCTTGGGAACAAATGTAAGAGTAAGAAGCTTTATTCATTATGTGTTATTGAAGCAAAAAAAAAAAAAGGTTGGTGAGGAAGAAGAGGTGACTGAATTTGAGGCTGACACTCACAATCTACATATACTTTGTAATGCTCTAGAAGTAGTTACTGGCCTAAACACTCTTAGAGTCACCGAGAGGGTTGGCAAACAACCATTGTTTATTCTTGTTGATTCAGGAAGCACACATAATTTCATCAACTCCCAAGTAGCTAATAGGTTGCATTTTAAGCTCACTAATATCAGACCCCTGACTGTGCAAGTAATAGATAGTGGAATAATGACCTACACTTCAGTATGCAAAAACTTCCAATGGTTAGTGTAAGGAGTTAAATTTGTGGCTGATGTTTTTATTCTGGAATTGAAAAATTATGATTTGGTCTTAGGAATTTAGTAGCGGGCTAGATTGAAAACTATCATTTGCAACTATAAAGAGATGTGGATGACATTTATATGGCAAGGTCAAGAAATGATTCTTAAGGGAAATGATTCAATATCAGTGGAAACTATTAGAATTAAGCAACTAAATGGTTCATTGAACAAAACTAGATTAGTTCCTGAAATTAATCTATGCAACTTAAGATTCATTGTAGACGAAGACCAAGAAGTGCAATTAATGTCTACTATATTGCGACCTTGTATTAATGAGAATGCTGCATTTGAAGCTTTGAAAGTGGGTTACCATGAAGTGTTTGAGGTTATGGTGCCTATCTATAAATCCTTAATTGATTTGCTAAAGAAGAAAACAATAGCTTACATGCAATCTCAGAAATTAGCTTTAAAGTATTACGGTCCCTATAAAGTTTGGCAAAAATTAGTATCGTGATGTATATATTGAAGTTACCCTCATCTACAACCATACACCTTGTTTTCCATGTGTCCTAATTGAAGAAAAAGGTTGGCAATAGAGAGGTGCAAGCTACACTACTAGAATTTCCATTTGAACTTCTTCTCCACCCTCAAGCTATATTGGATCATCAAATGATTAATCGGAACAATCAAGCAGCCACTCAAATGCTCATCCACTGGAAGGGCTTGACTCCTACAAAAGCTACTTGGGAATTTGTAGATGAATTAGCATTGAGGTTTTCACAATTCAACCTTGGGGATAAGGTCCATTTGAAAGAAGGACAATTGTTGCAAGTGTGGAATCAAGAGAGGAAGGATACAAAAAAGATTGGCCAGTAAAGGAAGAACTAACCATTAAAGTAACTGTTATGTTCAAATGACGTGTAAAAATAAAACAAAGACATGTCGTTTAAGTGACATTATGCATTTTAATTAACTTTCATAGTTGCCACTTATGGCTTAGGAAAGAATGGCTGAGATGCTGAATTTTAGATTGATTTTCTCTGCTTATAATTGCTTTATGTTATAATAAATGTCATAAGTGAAAGTTGATGAATTAACTGCTACTTCAAGGAATTTCGAGATCCTCCATTCTTTAATTTTTTCTTATTTATTCTTCATGTCTATATTCTTCCATTAATTCTTCAATAATTTCTTAATTATGAATCTATGAATTTAGTTTGCTTCATTTTACTAAAGTTTATCACTACTTTTAATGGAGTCCATAACTGCATGATCTGGGTCACAAGGTTGACTAGTTAAGCCATAAAATTAAGATTGATTCAATATGTTATCGTTTTAATATTAAAAAAAAATATTATCTTGATTAATTAATATTTTCCACGCTATTTTTTAATTTACTGTTTTTTTATTCTCCAAGAAATAGAAAAGGAAGAGTGGACAAGATGGAAAAATTAATTAGAAAAGAAGGTTGGAACTAAAAACGCTAAATTAAGGATAATCAACCTAACCAAATGAGTAATTTAACTAGTTTCAGCTCTACGTACAGGGACAAAATTAATTAATTGATTAATTAATATAAACCATAGGGGCTGATTAATTCTTCAATTTAAACATCACCAAAAGAAAAGATTGCAAAAAAAAAAAAAAAAAACTAAAAACTCATTGTTCACAAAAAAAGATAAACATTCACCCAATCAGGTTTATGAAAAATAGATATTGGCGTTATCTCTAGGGTCAAACATTCGAGTAATTAGGTTTAAGATTTACAATTTCTTTTATTTCTTGAGCTTTTTTTTTCTCTATTAAAATTACCCAATCAGATCACGTAATTCACATTGGTTGATCCAAAAAATTTACCCATTACTCATTAAATTCCTTTTCACCTATGATCTAAATGAGTTATAATTACTTAGCCAAAATTAGGCTCGGGGAGAGTTTTTACTAGCTAAAATTAGATCCAAGAAAAATTACAAGTCTATAAATTTTAAGAATTTATAAAACAAAAAAATATATAATTCTGATAATTCAAGCAATCCTAATTTTTTGGGTATCACCAGAAAAAGAAAAAAATTAAAGTAATTTCTTGAACTAGTCGTTTCTTTGAAATTATTTTGAATTGTTTGGAAGTGCGGAACAAATAAAGATTTATTAAAATTTAATTTTTTTAATATTTCTTAATTATTTTGATGTACTAATATCAAGAATAAATTTTTTTAAAAAATTATTGTATTTTTAATAAAAAAACTTTAAAAAATAATCAGTATCATATTCTTAAATATCTCATTTATGTCTATCAGGCTTTGACTTGAGTCTTGAAGGTTAATCTTTTTTTTTTATATAATTGTTTTTATACTCGAATCAATCTATCCAATCAACCAATTCTTACTTAATTTCAACGGTTATGATTTAATTAGATTTTTTTTTATATATTTGATTCAAATGGATCATTTAGATCTCGTTTGAGTGAATTGATATTATATTAAATTTAAAAAATATATATATATTTTTTTAATATTTTTTAATTATTTTGATATATTAATATTAAAAATAAATTTTAAAAAATAAAAAATATTATTTAAATATATTAAAAAAAACCTCTTGATAGATGCAACTGCTTCCTTTCATTCGATCCTTGTTGTTTTGTTCTTTGGTTCTTCTCTCAATCGTCCACCTTTCCGCCTAAAGATTCGTATCACACCCTCTGCTTTACAATGATAATTAAAATACACTTCCCATTCGACTAACAAATAAAAATAAACGGAAGCACAAAGTTTGAGCACCCACAGTCCCACACAAGTCTTTCGTTCTTAGTGATCTGCAGCTAGTCTCTGTCATCATTCAGCGCATATTTTTGGTTGACGATGCTCTTAATCTTTTGT
>Ga0325402_1005390_pt1 | contig 11956 bp, 7 predicted proteins | sample PopdelMetagenome_22_FD_207212 | JGI IMG/M metagenome (GOLD analysis project Ga0325402, IMG submission 207212) | Populus deltoides microbial communities from Bellville, Georgia, United States - Xylem-PdKOR-R3 | ecosystem: Host-associated > Plants > Phyllosphere > Stem > Wood/Secondary xylem...
TTAACTTAGCAGCGCAATCCATATGTGTGTGTGTGTGTGTGTGTGTGTGTGTGTGTGTATGACTCAAGAAGCAATAAAAAGTAGAAAACAAGCAAAAATAAAACTGCGATGATAGTCTCGCGAGTAGCAAGTGAATCTATTCTAAATATGAACGAAACTGAAGACTCGAATAAAAACATAAATGAAATATGCAAAATAATGAAACAACACCCAAATATGTTGGATATGTTTAAAATATACTGCAAGAAATGAAAACAATAGAAACAAAGTGAATTTCAAAAGTTGACACAAAATAGACTTGTTGATGACGAGTTAAGTCTGAATCTGGAACCTAAAGTAAATGATGTCTAATTAAGCTAAAATTTAAGATATAGTGCGATATAAACCCAAACAGATAGAATATAAGGTTTGAGCAATTTACTATAAGGTTTGATATACTGACGCAAAAACATTATGAATCAGACCTAATTACATCTAAAATTAAAAAACAAAGAAAACGATATCAAATTGACCCCAAAATTAATATGTGGTGTGTTTAGGACCCCAGTAATTAGAGTATCAAATGTGAACTAATTCTGAGTTAATTTGATCCAATTTTCCCTTGTTTAGTTTTTGCGGCAGAAACCAATAAACGTCTTTTTGAATGATTTTTTTTTCTTCTCCTTTTTTTTTGTTTTTGATGCTCCTAATATATTTTAAACAGTAACAGAATGAAATAACAAAAAAAAATTATATGCCACAAATTAAAGGAGAAGAAGAAATTGGATACTAAGGAATTTTTGCGGAATCAACAAGAAATGAAAATTTCAGAAGGATATAACCTGATTAATGGAGCCAAGCTCTGATACCAAATGATGCAAATCTTGTGATCATGTGGTCACGCAATCCACACGCAAAGACACCAATTCCTGAAAAGCCAAGTAAATTAGGTTTGATAAGAGTGTGACACAAAAATATCTTCTACCTAGGCACCAGCACTTGGAAACAGAAAACCCTCACCCAATGAATATTGATTCGCGAACGAGAATAAGGATGACACCATGAAGCCAGTTGTTCTTCAATAAGTCATTTTCAGTTCTTTAGAGAACCAAGGAAGAGAGATTATCCCACCAACATATAATAAGTGCAGCAAAGAAGTTTATTGATTTGAAAATTGCGTAACCTTACATGTTTGGTTGTACTTTTATTTATACTGATTCTAGACTTAAAGAAACCCTAATGGACCCCCTTAGGTGGACTTATATGAAGCCCACTTACAATTGACCCAAATAAGTAATAAAACTCAAAGACTAAGAAAAAAATTAATAAAATTAATAAAAATTCAAAAATTATCATCCTAAATATGTTAGAATCAAATTTGTCACCCTTAAGAAGTCCCAAATAAACTAGGAGAAATCTGATTTGAAAAATTTATGTTGTTGCCCCCTTTGATGTCCTTGATTAGCTTGGATTTCCTTGTTTAACTTGGATAAATAAGAAAACAAATTTCCTTCTTTGTTGCTGATTTAATTACTTTCCTTTCTAAGTTGGGAAAAACATTAAATAATCATCCTCTCTTTAGGAATAAGATCTGGCCAACTTCCTTACTTAATTAGGAGAATAAATTGCTAACTTTCTATCCTTGTAGCATTAGGAAAAAAAAGCCTAACAAGGTTGGATTGGGGTCAGACTCATCAGCCCCTTATTCCACATGAATTGGGCTCTTCTTGGACCTGAATTAGATGAGTTATAGGTTGTCCTTCATTCTTCTTAAATGTCCCAAGCCCCTTTAGGTCCATTTTGCTCCATATGTTCTAAAGAAGCCCATTTTATGCTTCTTTAAGCTTCTTTGCCCTAACTCTTGTAATTGGCCCAATTGGCACCTCCAATGGGTCGTTAGCATAATTACGTTTAGTGTTGGGCTGATCCTTATCATACTTGCTCTTCTTGTGGCATGACCTCCACCAACTAATGATTTGTTCCTCAATGTTCCTCCTTGTTCACAATAAAATCTTATATCAACATATCATTTTAGACCATTTCTACATCATATTCATGTAATTACCAAATAGTACATTTACATCACTCTTTGTTTTTCATTATTTAACGATATTTTTACGTATACTCAAGTTTATGCTACTAATGCTCCACTAACTTTACTTTATTTGGAGTATCATGTTTTTATTTTCAAATTCATTCATCCATACCCATTTGTACTTATTGAAATATTTTCTCTCTAAAATTTTATATTTGGCCGAAACCCTTATACCCCTCCATCTAGGTACTTTCTTGAAAATGTTTCATGCATTCATGTTAGTATAACATCAACTATAATACCTCATTTATTGTATCGTTTTCAACTCTCTTTATATTCAATATTATCTAGGTAAACTTAACTCACCCAATTATATCCATTTTTCCTACATGCATGTTTAAAATTTAATACATCATGAAAGGTCCCTCTTTCCCACAATTCCATTAGTTGGCCGAATTATAGGATTTGCTTAATATTCATTTCAACATTTTTCAAACAAGTATACACAAATTTACATCGTCAAATCATTTTGAAGCTTTTCTATTCATTATTCAACTTCATTATGTACAATTAAATTTATACTACTCAAGTGATGACTTCTAGGATTAAAAACCATATTTATGAATAATAGCCTAAATTACACATAAGTACTCTAGTTCTACTCTTAAAGAGTGTCTTCCTCACTTTTTCTCAATATGGCTGAAACTAAAACCCCCATTTTCAACAAGTCTTCTTCTCCTTCCCACATTATTTTATTTGTCAAATATGCTACTCAATCATAAACACCCTATAATTTCCTTATATTAATCCTCACAACACATGTTGCATAATACTAAGTAACTCCATTAAATTTAAAACTTCTAAATGTATAAAATCTAATTCTAATCATCATATTTCAAGAAAAGATAGTCAATATATTGTGAAAATATAAAATTATGCACTTGGAAGTCCTCCCCCCTTAATTTTCTTCATTTTGACTGAATCATCATCTTCCATTGCCAGATATTTTTCCTAAATTCCTCTCTTAACTTAACATGTTCTTCAAGCTCACATATCATGGTCTAACATATTATATGTTAAAAATAGTCATGTATTAAAGCACATCATGATTAAAGAAATTCAAATAAAAAATATCTTTTACTTGTCCATTTCATCAAGAACTCACCATAGCTATGTTTAGTAGTCTCAATCTTTAACATGTATGTATAGAAATCACATTTAGAAAACCTTCCCCTAGAACATCCTCACTTGGCCAAAACATCAGGGCCCTAAACACCCACTTTTCTTTCATAATTTCTCATAATTTTCTCATGTTTCTAAGTTATTCAATTTATACTTTACTTCTTTGTTTTAATTCCTCAATTTCCCCAATATTGTTCAAGAACCCTAGGTTAAGAATTTGGGGCTTTACATCAATACTTACTAAGAATGTCTTCAAATTAACTTGAGTAAGTCTATGACCCTTTTTTCTTTGATTTTCAGCTCTAATTTCTTCGTTCCTCTACTCCCTCTCTCTCTTTATGATGGAGTCTTCTTCCTATAACTTAGACCCACAAGCTCAACTCGGATGCTTATTTACTTCTCTTTCTCTTTTTCTAAGCTCAATAGGGATGCATGCTAGGATTTTTTAGTAAAAAAGATTTAAAGAGAAGATGAAAGAGGAAAGGTTTTTCTTCTTTCTAAGATGTTGGCCTTCTCAAGATGGGCTATCTTTTAAATGTTGTTTTTGTTATTTGTTCCTTAGTTATTTATCTTACATGGCCTTTTCTTTGCCCCTCTCATATTCCCACATGTACACATCACTCCTATGCCTCTTTTTTAAGCCACATTTCATGCTTAGAAGTTTATTTATCCATCTCATTATCAAATTACCTTCCTAATTAGGCTTATTTAATCTTCTAAGAAAGCATCTCTTTACTCACACAACTTTTAATTTTTTTTTCTTCTCAGGTTTCTAGTATATTGCTTTCATGTTCTTTTGGACCATACTTTACTCCCATAAGCCTATTAAATTCTTTCTTTATGAATCACCCTTCCTAGAATTTATTTAGTGATTATTAATTTAACCATATTTTTTGTCAGGGTTTACATGATGGGTGTTTGTTTTGGACAACATGCATTGTGTGCGAATAAGGGTTGTTTGGACAATGTAATTATGGATGAATAGTGGTTGTTATGACAACGTAAAAGTGTACGAGTGTAGACTGATTCAGGAACGGTATGCATCAGAAATTTAAGAGCTATTAAGGTAACCCCATTAGGTAAGAATATGGGCTTTCATGTTTGTAGTTTCATGCGTGATATGGTTATCAACCCGAGTGATGAGTAAGTTTATTGAAATATATGTAATTAGTTATACACAAGGTATTGTTGAAATATGAATGACTAAAAATGCATTGGCATAGACCATATTAGGTCGAACAAAATGTTAAAGGATTAATGTAGGGATCAAAATAGAGAAAATATTTATCATATTTGTGTGGAATTGAAGGATGGCATCTGGTGTAAGGCTTGATTTTTTAGAGAGTGCATAATAGGGTCACCAAATGAGGATTCATCCTTCACTTAGCATTTTATATAGGGACAATACCATGGGATATGTTTATGCAAGAAATAAACCTTTGGGGTATGATTTAAGGGAATAAACCTCATGGTGACTTCTTGTAAAGTACGTTGTTTTTGGATATGAAGTTAACTTTTAATGTTGTATTCGGATGAATATACAATATGTAGGTCAAGAGTGGTTCATCTATGATGACAAGATGACGGTGACAATGTAGTATCAGATTTTAAAGAAAGGAGAATTTTGCTAAGGCATGAAATGTAAGTTTAAGGTTGACATGTATGTTTGATACTATGAGAAATATATGAAATGTTGTAATTTGAACTATTTGGTATCATTTTTAAGTCTTTGGATAGTAATTTCTATTGAGTTTTGAAATAATAAATTATTTATCCATCTTGTGTTTCCATAAAGACTTCTGATGCATTACTTAGACTGATTGATTGGGTCTGCTATTAGGCTGATGTTGTATGTAAAGGATAATGCTATCATTGTTTCGGTTTGGGTTAATATTATTCATTCATATTTTAATTCCAATAACTCTAGATTGTAATGGGATTGTAATTTCAAAACCCTTTTGAGTAACTGTAATGTACTTCATAAATAAGTATTATAATGTATATTGTTTATTAGGTTTTATGGATGATAACATGTGTATTACTAATGCATTTAATGATGGCAAGGTCTGAGGCCCTAATGCGTAGACATTGATGTTTGAATGAATGGGAATTCATTTGATTAGAGATTATGCAGGTGTTCTCAGGTGAAAACAAAGAACTGTAAAGGCAGGCAAACAAATAAGACTATCAAAATTTTATTAAGATTTGAATGTATCAAATATAATAGGATGAAGTTAAGATTATATTAGTAGTGTTAAAAGGATTGGTAATGGAAGTTGACGGTAAAAAAAAATACCTTGTTTTTCATTGAGTTTAAGGCTCAAAGTATCTTGCGATGTCAATTTCAGGGTGTTACATTAATATGCACTTACCAATCACCAATTTCTCCACTAATAGCATATGGTGGTATCATAACCAATGGTGGCACTAAACTATCCACCAATAATATAATAACCAACAACTCGTTTTTCTCCACTCGCCATTATGTACATGTCCTTTCTCCGCTTTCCAGGAGATAAGTACATTAAGGTGGATACAAGAAAAATAACACCAAACAAAATAGCAAAGCAAACCACACAAGTCCATATAGCCACTTTCACTACTCTTGCTCGAAGTCATTACCACCTCCTAAGTCAACACCTGCTGGTCACCATCGCCTACTGATCACTACCATTTCATGATTAACACCTCTTAAATCACCACCCTCCTAATCATTGCCACCACCTCCTAGTAACACCTTTCCAATGCCCTGACCCCTTTCACATCTTGACCATTTGCCTTGATACAGTATTCTCCTTTTGCATTTCCAAACTTAAGCATCGGAGGATCTTCTATAACAATACATGACTTGTTTTTTAAGATGAACATGAGAGTTACCTAGCTCCTCAACCTACTAGACCATTAGTCAAGCCCAATTACTCCAAGCAATGATTAAGTCTACCATCACACTAGCTCATCAACCAAGTCACCAGTCACTCCATAAAATCAAGGAGCAATTATGGTAGAAGATATCCAATATTTTATTTTATTTTGTAATAAAAAATATTCTAAAAACAAATGATGTGAAGTAATCGTAGCAATCATCAAAGGAAAATCCAGTATTATTGTTGAGCCGATAGTTATTTTAGCTATTTTTTATCAAAAGTAAGCTCAATCTGAGGTGTGTTTCCTAGAATCCTATCTCCATTCCTTTGTAGGCATTAACTATTGTGATCTTTCAGGGATTTGTCGGGCCTCTATCACGGTGAAGGATTTTTCCATTCATAATTTATCATGAATATAACCCCTTCTTTTTAAGCCTGCTTCCCAAAAAACTTGTCTAAAACTATTTATCGGTGGTAGGTGTCGAGTTATTGATATGAAATGGATACAAAAAAAAAATGCACATTTCAAACGTAGATGATTGTTATAAAAGATTTTCTTTTTTGAAAATCCAAACCCAGAAAACAGATGGAATTCTAGAATTCTTCAGTTCAAAGAGCTTTCTCGATTTGGTTTGAAAGGAGAGGACTTATTCCATGAATGGTCTCCTCGTCTTGATTGACATGTTTTGCACAAATGGTAGATGCCATCCACCTGAGCCACCACCAATCTGGCTGTCGGTGTTTGGGTGAAACGTTTTATTCAAAACATTTAATGTCATAATTATATATAGGGTGTTTGTATAAATTATTTCCATTCAATGATCATCTATGAAAACTAAAATAAAAATATTTACAGGTTTAATTTCAAATTACAAAGTGAGATTAAAATGTCATACATTCACAAGGAATTCAAAACTTGACTGTTTGTCTCTCTCTCTCTCTCTCTGCTACAGGTTTCCGAATTTGCTCAGCTATCACAACAGCATAATTCCTCAATTCAGTTCAAAATTTGACCTTGGTGCACAGACAAGCCACAGTATAACAAGGACTTCCAAATGTGTAGCCGAAGACACATGAGATGTTTTTTCGAACAATGGCCACCTGATTAAGGGTTACTGGCCACAATGTGAACCTCCCTCATGTTTCGTGGATAACAAGCACCAATATTCGTCTTATAAGGTGTTTTTTGAATTTCTTCTTGCAAATGGAGGCATTTAGGTAGTGAAATTAACATGTTAATGCAGTGTCTGATCTAAAATAATCAAGAAGAGGCAGAAATGACATGAATCGAGTAACTTAAAATTCCAAACGACAACAATTCTTTACAGACATTAACATATGACAAGCAAATTCTGTATTAAGGAATACCAAAGTGAAAAACTGAAAATAACATCTATCTATCTACAGTTACAAGGGCTCAAGAAACAAACCCAGAACGTCTTTGTGTGGTTGCTTTTAAACTTGTGTTTACTGTGTGCACTAACCTAAATAAAATGCTTGATGCTATTACGCTGTAGCATAAAATAGAGCAACTGACACCACCTTAATAGAACTTACAGCTCTTGTCCAATGCTTAGGAGCTGCCTTCATTTAACGACCATCAGCAGATGTGAAGGACTCAGCAAACCCAGCTGGTCTTGCTGGAATACTGCTCTTGCTGTCATTAAGACTGGTATAACTTCGCCCAGTGCTTTCTCCATCCTGCCAAACTTTTAACATCTCTGGAAGTGGAAGGCTGTAGTCGATGCCAGAAAAGTCCTCGGATTCATTGTTAATTGGTTTCCATTTCTCAACAAGGGGTGCCAACACATTCACTGCATGACCCATATCAGGCCGGTGGTTTGGTTCCCTCAAAGTGCAATGCCCAGCCAATTCAGCTATGGTGTAGATGCTCTCAAAAATCTCTTCGCTGGCATTAAGAGTAGGGTCAATGGCAGCCATAAGCTTCTCTTTGCTTGATTTGATTTTCCAAAACCACTCAGCCAAGTATCGGCTTTCCTCAGAGCGCTCCTCATCAAGGGCTGTTAACCCGGTCAAAAGTTCCATTAACACCACTCCATAGCTGAACACATCAGCTTTGGTTGTTATCTTCCCCATAACTGTGAGAACAAAGAAGTAAGAGCAGCAGTCAATTCAGCCTTCTAATTGTTGGTGTTATCTTGGAAATTAAATCCAAAAAACCCACCAATCACCACAAATGTTATATATCAACGATCTGCAAATTTCTCAAGCAATTCTACAGTGTGGACTAAAGGAAGATACACAAAGATCACACGCACTTACCATTTTTACTTTTAGCCGTAAAAAATAACTATTTGATAAATCCATATATTAATGTGATTCCACGTGGGTTCTTTTTGATGATTTAAGATGCATATCAAAAGTTATCAATCACAATAGGATAAAATAGAAATGACTGCATAACTATCATATCTTCCAAAAAATCATGAGAAAAAGATTTTAAAGGGTAATACAAGTAGAAATGTTTTACAAAGATCAGTCAGCAGAATGTTTGGAGCACACAAAAGGAGGGAAACATGTTTTATGAATATGATTAATGTGCACTACATGTTTCTGTTCTACATATCATTAACATCATTATCGCATTCTTATTGATAACAGGGTTGAATAAGCTCATTCCACTAAGAAGGATATCAATTACCAATGTGATGTATTGGAAAAAAGCTTGACAGTAACTGCATCATAGCCAAACAGTTAAAAGGGGACAAAAGGTAGTAGTTATGGGCATTTCACAGCAGATGTTTTAACCAAGACTTATATTATTTGAACAAATGAGGCACAACTGGAAAACCATAAAAATCTTACTGAACCATGCAATACTTCTTAGTTTCAGTTAAATTAGCTTCTTTCTAATTCTAAATAATCCTTGTTCTATACCCATAATAAGAATTTGGAAAACACTTACCAGCATATTCAGGTGCAAGGTAGCCAAAGGTTCCAGCAAGTCTCGTCACAACAGATTTCTCTCCGTCTGGAGCAAGTTTCACCAACCCGAAATCAGAAACCTTGGCACGGAAATCATCACCTAGAAGAATGTTGGAAGATTTGAGATCTCGGTGAATAAATGTTTGTCGAGCCAGACTGTGAAGATATTCCATCCCCCGGGCCACATCCAATGCAATACTCAACCTTCTTGTCCAAGATAGAGGCTCCAAGTTTAATTTCTTCCAATGGAAAAGATGCATGCTTAAAGCACCTTCTGACAAATACTCGTAGACAAGAAGTCTTTCATTGCCTTCGATAGAATAACCAAGAAGAGAAACCAGATGCCGATGCCGGACTTTAGAAAGAACAGCAATCTCAGCCTGAAATTCATCCACAGCTTTACCACTCACCACTCCGGCCTCCATTCTCTTAACAGCTATTTTTGTCCCATCTTCCAATTCACCCTTGTAGACAGTTCCAAATCCACCAGAGCCAAGCTGGTTTTTTTGGGCAAAATTATCTGTCACCTTGCGAAGAACTTGGACAGATATAATAACATTTCCAGCCTCAATTGCACGGGAATTTTCAGTCAGATTACTTGTATTACTGACAGAACTAGTTCCAGTTTGAGTGGACAAGCTTCCAGTGATGTTGTCGGAAACTGCAATCTTGACAAAATTTTCTGAATCAGATGGATCTCTAGGGTGAACCACAATGGAACAAGGAGGATTTGAATTTTCTTTTTTCTTCTTAAAGCAAGAATATAGACACAAAGCAATCAACACAACAGCCAGCAATGAACCGGCTAAAATTCCACCCACAATTACTAGTTTGGTTCTTTCAAATTTTCTTTTAGTTTGGGCTGGAACTTTTGTAGAAGTAGACCGATTAGCGTGTGAGCTTGAAGTTGGAGAAGGCGGACTAGAAGGCATAGTGAATGGTGAAGGCTGTGCACTGCCTGGTGGAGAATTCTCTGGTGGAGTGAAACTCACAGGAGGTAGGCTGCTAGCAGGGGAGGGGGATTGCTGACTCTGATTCCCACCAACCAGAAGAGGATTTCCATCAACAACAAGCTTCACGCTATTTCGAAACTTGGGCAAAGGAGGACCTAGATTGTTTTCACTGACATCGAACAATCTCAAAGACTTCAAGTTTGTCAAATTGCTGGGAATTGTGCCCTCTATATCGTTTCCTCCAAGTCCAATTTGAACCAGTGAATCTAATTTTGCAATTGAAGGATTAAGGGTGCCAGTAAGATTACGTCTAGGCAGATTTATAACAGAAACCTTTGAATTAGAATCACAATTCAATCCCAACCATGGCCCATGACATGGATCATTACCAGACCACTGAGAAGCAATATTTGAAGGATAATTCACTCCACTAAGAAAATCCAAAAGTGCAGAAACTTCTGGGGCGCATTCAACTCCAGGTTTAGATTGACAAAGAGGATTGGAGTCATAAGAAACCTTACCAGCCTTGAACACTGGCACGGGACCCATTAGCTGATTATTGTTCAAGTCCAAATTCTCCAGCTGCATATCTGCCAAGCTCTGAGGAATATAACCGACAAGTTTGTTTCCGTTGAGATTAAGATCTCTCAACAAAGACAAATCTCCAATTTTCTCAGGTATTGTTCCAGAGAAAGAATTCCCATGAAGCCATAATTGTGACAATGATGTCATGTTTGCGATAACATCAATTGAACCACTCATGCCCCCTCCTTCTTGATTATTCAGAAGCAAAATTGACATCAAAGATTGCCCAAAACTTGCAGGAATTTCACCAGACAATCTGTTGTAAGAAAGTTCTAGATTACTAAGAGATGGCATGCTGCCTAGAAAATCAGGCAATGGACCAGCCAAATTGCATGAAGACACTGAAAAATTCGTCAACTGAACAGAACTTGCCAATTCACTGGGCAGAGACCATCCTGTACTCTCATTCAAACTATTGCCATCCAAGGCCAAAACCGCTATGCTACTAAGTCCCTCAAAGAAATCAGATGGGATAGTGTCAAAATTATTGCCATTCAAGAAAGCATATACCAGTTCAGACAGTCCTTTAAAGGTGGGTAGTTTTCCATTGAAGTTGTTTCTTTGAAGCCCTATATTGTAAAGTTTTGAGAGCTGGTTGAAATTTTGAGGGAGGGGTCCTTTAAGACCCATATTTTGGACCTGAATTTGTGTGACTCTGCCATCCGAACAGAAAACATGAGGCCATGAAGGAGGGCCACAAGGATCGTTACCCTTGGCTGGCCATTTGAGAAGCTCTGGATTTTCCAACCCATTCTGGAAATCTAACAAGATCTTAAGGTCACTGGGATCCGTAGAACTATAACACAATGTAACAAAACCCAACAAAAAACATACAATGTTGCAAAGCTTCATACTTTCACCTCCCATTATCAAATCACCATACTAAAAGAACGAAACTAACCCTCCCAATGTACCTTATAATCCCAAATAAAAACTAAGACTTTCACATGTCAATTACCATAAAAGGATGTAAACAACAAGATCCAGGTGTAAAAAATTAACATTTGTTTCAAAAGTTTTTGAAGAGAACAGGAAATGGAAGTAGAAAAGGGATTAGATTTTGAAGGAGAGTGAAGAAGACGAAGAAAAGGAAATCGTGCCCAAAACAGATTGAGATAAAGAAAAGTACAATAGACTATCATCCACTACTTGAGGGTTTTTTATGTTTAGCTAAATCTTCGAACAGCCAGACCTAAAAAGTAAAAAAGTACACCACCATGACTGACACTCTCCCCACCCGTTTCTTGATCTCCTATCCTTGCGAAAGCAGACGTAGTAATAATAATAATAATAATTTGTTTTCCAATGCTAAATGAAATGGCAATATTACCCTCATAAGGTGGCAGCTGAGAAGATAATGGCAGTCAGTGCATGTATTCATAGGATAGGATGATGTTGTTATTTTTTGTTTG
>Ga0325402_1005397_pt1 | contig 11950 bp, 9 predicted proteins | sample PopdelMetagenome_22_FD_207212 | JGI IMG/M metagenome (GOLD analysis project Ga0325402, IMG submission 207212) | Populus deltoides microbial communities from Bellville, Georgia, United States - Xylem-PdKOR-R3 | ecosystem: Host-associated > Plants > Phyllosphere > Stem > Wood/Secondary xylem...
ACTTGTATCTTTTTTACACGAAGCATTTATATATGGTATATCAATCTCATATTGTGTACCAACATATTGCCCATGTGTAAAGAGAAGATCAAATCCAGCATCTCTTAAAGTTCAAAGCAATACTTAGTAATTGAGACAAGAACCATTGCATTTAAGATGTTAAGAGATTTTTATTGTAAGGCTCAACAAAGTAAATTAGTAATCCCTATTATTTTATGCATCAAATATAAAGATGAATATAAATTCAAAAGATCTCATCACAATTAAATAACCACCAACTTTTCCATGCTAGAAGATCCTTTTTGAACTATACTTTTAAGCACAATAATAGTTGCACCATATATATCTATTAAGTCTCAAATAGAATCAAAATGAGAGCTCCACCAAGTAGTTCCACTTTGATGTAAATTACCAATTTGATTAACCCCTTCACCAGTCTCACATTCGTTTCCGAAATTTATTATAAAAAGGGGGTGAATGAAGAGTTTATAATTTAAATTTTTTTTATATTTCTTCACACTCTTTCTCACCTTATTTTTAATGTTTTTATTCTCTGTTATGCTTTGGTTTTCCTTTCAAATCTAGAGCTTAGGTTCATCTTATTGAAAGATATTTGAGTTTCATATTATTTGGTTTAAAGATCTTGTTTCAAAGTGCATTTAAACCAACATGGTGTTATTAAAATCTTGAAAAACACATTGCAAACATCTTAGTTTCACAAGTGAGGAGCAATAAAACCTTAAAGATAAAGGATTCATCCTTGAAATCAACAAAAGTCTCATTATTTTAAAGTCCTTCAACAAGTAAATATTCTTTTTTGTTTTAATTTAAGCATATATAATTTTATTATTAGCATGCATGCTAATACTTTGAATTAGTATTAATTGTAAATTTAGATATATTGTTAGTATGCATTCTAGTATTATATTTGTGTTGATAACATGTTTGTCATGAGCAAGGGCGAAGCCAGGAATTTTTCTTGCCCTAGGCTATTAAATAAATATATAATTTTTTTTTAAGATTAATTATTAACTTATGTACATGAATTTTTGAAGTTAACAATAAATTTTTAATTTAAATACACTATCCAAAATATTAAAAAATAAATTTAAAAGTATATAAAATTAAAATGAAAGTAAAAATAAATTCACTATTGAAGTTACATCCTTCGATGTTTTGTGAAATATAAATCATGTATAATCGAATTTGAATCGATATTGTAACAACCCCTCAACCGGTATAAAATAACAATCTCATGTCAACTAGAAAACAAAGTAATTAAATTTTTTTCCTTTCTCAATACCTCCTTCCTTCACTTGATTCTTCCTTAGATTAGTGTTTTATAAGTTGGACTTTGTAAGTTTATAAAATTATTCTCTTACTTTTTTTTTCTTGGATTTTTTTTATATGTTTTCCCTTACTTTTCTCTCTTTCTCTCTCGCTTTTTCTTTTCTTTCTTTTTCTATTTTGCTTTTGCCCTGTTGGCAACATATAAAAGGAAAAAAGAGCTGATTTGTTTTATTTTTTATTGGCAAATAACCATTTTACCCTTAACGAGTTATTTTGCTTTTATTTGACGGTCTTTTTTTTTTGTTAGCACTACCAAACTGCGTTTATCCTTAAATTTTAACCAGATTTTATTCAATATATTTTAAGATCCCTCGTAAAATTTCAGTTCAATCTAATGGTCAAATTGAAAATTATGCTCAATAACGTAAAATTAATCAAATTGTGATTTTTCATCAAATTTCTGAATTTCTCTAAAAATTCTAAAATTTTAGCCCAAGCTAAAGCATCATATTAGAAGGATCCACTCAAATTTTCATATTTTTTTGATAACTCAATGAAGAATTACAAATTCATTTTACATAAAACTAGTTAAAAAATATTGATAAAATCTTGACTTGGGCTATAGCCCACCTAAGCCTTTAACATCCCTTTGCCCTTGATCATGGGTTATTTTTTTGCATGCTTATAGATTTAAACTTGTATGAACTCTATGTTTTTATCAAAAACTTTTTTATATTTAACATGTCTTATTATGATAAATTACACATCATTGCTCACTAGTCAAATATATATTAGGAAATAATTGTAAAGCAAAATAAAGCCCTAAGATTGTGAAGCAAAGTTGGGCTCTATGTTGGACCACAAGATTCTGATGAGTCAGAGATAATATTCTCTCTTTGACATATAAAAGATATTAAAAATATCATGATAAAATTACACTTTAGCCCATTTAGCTCTAAAGAGAGGATGAATCATTCGAACTCTAGGTTTTGAATCTCATTTTTCTATGGTATATTTATTTTTGAAGTCTCTCTTTAAAATATGATTGTTTTTTCTCTTAAAAATATACCTACTTAAGCATATGAGAATTCTAAATTTCACAAAAAAAAAATCTTTTGCAAGTATCGGTCACCAGCCACCTTGATTTACCAAACATTAACAACCAGCCATCAACCACTTTAGCTAAAAAAATAAATTAAATTATCTAAATAAAAAAATTAACCAATTATTCAAGATATAAATTTTATCTTCAAACTATTTAGATTTTTCAGAACATCATCAACTACCATTGTAGTAATAAATAAATCGTGTCTTCAACCAAAAATAAAATAAAATTATTAAATAGGTTAAACAAATGACTATATCTTTGAGCTTTTTACTCAAGTAACCAAATACAGCCCTAGAATCCACAGTAAGTTGATAGGATCAATCAATCAATCGGATTTTCCGTAACATTTGTTAGTTATCTGGTCATGTTGATAGACAGGAAGTACAAGAAACAAGAGATGACGAAGGATTTAGTTTTTTAATCATAAAAAATATATTATAATGCCATGTGTCTTGTCAGAGACCGCAACAATTGGAGTTCAAGCACGTGACTTCGAGAATACGTGGATTGATTGTATAACAGGATAAAATATATATTGTTTGTTCAAATTTTTTAAAAATAATATGTTTAAAATTAATTTATTTTTAGTATTTTTAAATTATTTTAATATATTGATATTAAAAATAAAATTTTAAGAATAGAAAAATATATTTTAATATATTTCTAAATAAAAAGAATTTAAAATACAACATGTTACAGACTCCAATCAGACCCGTAGCCCATTTTCAAATTTCATAGAGGCGGCAACCAATAATTTACATACACGTGACACCGAATGACGCGTCACCTCTAGGGCTGTCGACGGTAAACCACTTGCTTTTTTATTCGGCTTTTGTTGCGAGCCTCAAACATAAATAACACCCTTATCTTGGCGTAATTTACAGTACAAGCCACTGCAGTGATTTTGTTTTTTCACTTTTTATTTTGGAAAACAAATAATTAATGATCATGTCTCCATGAATCCAGTATAAAAACTGAGCAGTGAAAACAGTCCACAATAAGGAAAATCCGAATTTTTAATTATTTTCATAAAATAAAAAATATTATTTCAAAGTTCAGCATGATATTCATATTGAATTAAAGACATTTTGTTTAATTAATTAATAAATCAATCTTCTCTTACATGTCCCCCCTAGTTGGCTGATTTCATTTTCTAATAGACATAATTTTCTGCAGCAAAAAGAATAATAATTTTTTACGGATTTTTCATTCCTAAAGCTGTTGCTAATATTAAAAAAATAATATATATATATAATTCGTTGCAAATCTGTTACTGAATTTAGCAACTGAATTATCTATTGCTAAAATTAAATGCTAATAACTCTTGTTTTTAGTTTTTTTTTGTGCGAATAAAAATAAATTTCGTTGCTAAATAATATTGTTCATACCATGATACACGATATGATGACATCATATCGATAATAAATATATATATATATACATATATATATTTTTTTTAAGGGAAATATAAAACGTGAGAAATTAACCAGTAACTGCTTATCTTGTTGAATACATTTCCAGAGAAGGGTAAGAAATTTCAAGTTCCTTGGCTTACAAGTCACAAGTTAACATTCGAGCAGGCTCAAGACTCAGTATATAAGTAGTGGAGCTGTCAAGCATTGATTCTACAAGCTAGCCAGAGCAGCTCTAGAGTTCTAATCTGCAGCATTGATTCTACTAACTTTACGAAGGTGGCTTGTGTTTTCAAGAACAAAAACCAGGTATTTCTTGTTGATTATTATTCTCATCCTCATTCTGCGATTAGACCATAAGATTTTGATATCTATTTCCAGGAAAAGATTGTGGGGAATCTGTGGTGTGATCAGAGTTTATATAAGATTTCATACAAAGACTATATAATATAATTAATTATTAACATGAACTTGCCCACAATCGATCTATCTGGATCGTAGTGCAGTAAGATTGTGATTATAACTCCAATTTCTTATCAAATGATTAATTCAAGAAGTACCCACAAATTAAAAAAAAAAAAAAACCCAGATAAATATTATGTGTGCTTTACTTCAGTAAATCAAGTAGCGCTTCACGTTTCTTGGACCTTGTCAAAATGGCCAGGAGACTTCATGGAGGTGAAAAAAATCTGAGGACAGGTGGAATTATTCTGTAAATATATAACTCCATGTAGAAAGCCTTCGTGTGTATTTGGAGCTATATACATTGAGAAGACGGTAGAAAGCCTTTGTGTGCATCTTGACAATATATTAAATTAATTTTTTTAATAATTTTAATACATTAAAGTTAAAAATAAAAAAAAAATAGAAAGAAATTATTTTGATAAATGAAAAACTATACATAAATAAAAACACGTGATTTTTATGCCTCTCTAAGCTTAAGAGTTAAGGATAGTGTCAATTCATGGATACGCACACTTCGAATTTCAAAAAGAAAAGGTGAAAAACTAGAGCCACCGACCACATGAGTCCGGGACCAAAATTGCAGCATCTCACTCCTTTCCTTTTTCTTTTTCTTTTTTTTTTCCTTGGAAGATCTTGTTTTTACTTATTTTTTAAAGGATATTTAATAGTGTATTTAAAAATATATGAATATATATATATATATATATATATATATATATATATTATAACCACACTAGCTAGTCGTCCACAAAGGGTCTATCTTTTCTTTGGTAACCGTTGCTTTGCGCATTGAAACTGTAAAGAGCTTAGAAAGAAGAGATAAAGTTGGAGAAAAACATTGCTTCCCGCGTATTACATGACCCAATTTCTTAATAATGTCATGCGTGCAAGCTATATGCTCAAATCCTTCTAAACTATGAGCCACTTGCTCTGCTACCCTTCTTCCCTGTTTCTTGGTCCTTAAACGGTTTCAATTCTCTTTAAGCTTCTTCATTCTTCAATCACCTCTACTTCTCTTTTAGCTAATCAATTTATCATCTATTTCTTTGTGTTATTAGTTTACTTGTTTATAAGGAAAATCCCACCAGTACCTTTTTATCATAATTAATAATTGTCCCTTGTTCATTGTAATTAAGATGTTCTACTTTTGTTGACAAAGGGTTCCAAGGCTTAAGCTTGTACTTCTCTCTTATCGGGCTCTTGGTCAGTTTTAGAGCCTTTAAAATCTAGCTCTTTTTAAAAAACTTCTGGTGATCTATGATAACTTTTTGTGTCAGATTTGAATAGTATAAAGCTCGAAATTTTCTTGGTTTGGTGGCAAGTCTTTGTTTCTTTTTCGTATCTAGGTTATAATAGATCCGAACTCTTGCGCTGGATAGACTTTCAAGATCTCGTCTCTCTGTTGTTGGTAGGAAGGGAAGTTCAAGGTTTGCAAGAAGGGTCTAAAGTGAATCTGGTTAATTTGGTTACTGCTTGATTGTTTAGATTTGAATCGAGGCCATGGGAGGGCATGTGAGCAAGAGGCCAGCTGAAGCATCATCTTCTGCTATCAATCTCAATAACAATTTACAATACACAACTGAATTGAGCTCCTATGAGGCTGCTTGCCGGCTCGACAAGGACTTGCAGTCCTTTGACACCACCCTCCAAGCTCGGACCAATCACGTCATCAATACTCTTGCTGTGGGGATTGAGGTTCGTGCGCTTTCATTTGACTCGTTGAAGGAAGTCACAGAATGCTTGTTGGAGATGAACCAAGAGGTTGTTAAAGTTATCTTGGAGTGCAAGAAAGATATATGGAAGAATCAAGAATTGTTTGAGCTTGTCGAGGAGTACTTCGAAAATAGCTTGCAAACTCTAGATTTCTGTGCTGCATTGGAGAAGTGCCTAAAGCGTGCCCGCGATAGCCAATTGCTGATTCTTGTCGCGCTTAAACAATTCGAAGAGGAAAGTGAGGCAGGAGGGAGGGAGTATGTGAGGACCTTGGAAGAACTGAAGAATTTCAAGGCAGCAGGTGATCCTTTCACCGATGAATTCTTTCAAATCTTTCAATCCGTGTACAGGCAGCAGATAATGATGCTTGAGAAGCTACAACTTAGGAAGAATAAGCTTGACAAGAAGCTCAAGTGCATTCATACTTGGAGGAAGGTTTCAAGTATGATATTTGTAGCTACTTTCGCAACTGTATTGATTTGCTCAGTTGTGGCTGCAGCCATGACTGCCCCTCCTCTTGTTGCTGCTGTCGCTGCAGCATCAACAATCCCATTAGGTTCAATGGGGAAGTGGATAGATTCTCTGTGGAAGAATTATGAAAATGCATTGAAGGGACAGAAGAAGGTGATTAGCACAATGCAAGTTGGTACTCGTGTTGCCATAAAGGATCTGGACAACATTCGGGTTCTCATTGATCGCCTGGAGATTGAGATTGAAGCACTAATGCGAACCACCGACTTCGCAATTGAGCATGGGGCTGTGAAGGTTGCAATCGAGGAGATCAAGAAGAAGCTGGGGGTGTTCATGAAGAATGTTGAGGATTTGGGAGTGCTAGCTGATACGTGCAGCCGCGATATCATGAGGGCTCGGACTGTGGTTCTGCAAAGGATCATAAAAAATCCTAACTAAAAGGATGGTGATTCTTGATACTTTCAACTGGATAGTTCTTCATATTCTGAGACATATCTTATTCTTAATTATGTTCTATGGTAATGATAAAATCACCATATTTTTTTAGTTTATACCATTGATTATTGCAATTTGAATCATGTTTAAGAAAATAATTTATGACTGCCACTGATTCTTAGGCAGCAACATGTTTCTAGTTTCCGTTCCGACAACATGGACTCTTATTTCATATCTATTTCTATCAGTACATATTTTATATCAAATATTAGTTCAAATTCATTAATTATTTCCATTTTGATCATTGATTACTCTGTCCAATGTATATCTGTTTCTTGCTCAACAGTTTGGTTCTATATATATATATAAAACTGAACAATCATAGCCTGGCGATCACTTAATCCTTGAAATGTTTTTTTTTTTTTTTTGAAGAATCATCATTACTAGTTGCTGATGAGACCAAGTAGAAGGACAAGTTGGTCCTCTTTCTGTTAAACAGAGATCCCAGCAAGGGCCCGAGTTTAAGGTAGTTTTGGTATATTGAAACAGTTTTTTTAAAAAAATATTTTTTTATTTAGAAATGTATTAAAATAATAATTTTTTATTTTTAAAATATTATTTTTGATATTAAAATATTAAAACAATCTAAAAATATAAAAAAATTTAGTAAAATACCGTTTAAAACACAGTTCAAAACTGACTCTAATTCAAAGTTTTTGACTGGTAGCTGTCGTAGAGATTAGGGCTCAAAGTTAAAAAAAAGCTCGAGGAGAATTCAAGTCAATCAGAACTAGGAATCCAATGAAATTCTTTATTTCTACGTAAAAACCAGCCTACAGAACCCCAGCTCTCCTTTCATGGTGGCTAACGCACTGGAAGCATTTGAAGTGGCAAATCAAGATGCGTTAATTACCTTACCAAACTGGAGAACGGACACCACATAAAGGTGGCTTTCTGTCAAATATAGCAATGGAAGCTTGAAAGCTGTGGCAAAAAGTATTTCTAGGCATAAATGAGATTACGCCAACCAGTGCGTGTACAATTTCGAAGATCATATCCAAAATGAAATCGGTTGTCTCAAGTCTTTCAACAATATTAACACCCTCTTGGGATAGGAAAATAAAAGCCCCTAAACTTTCAGCTGTCTTTTCAAACCAGGAACTTCAAGAGATGTTCCATGATGTGAAGGGAGCATAGGTAAAATAAGGAGAAAGTGTAAAATTGAATTAATTGGCAGTTGATGTTCTATATATGTTGCCTATAGAAGATCTAGAGGCTTGGGACGAACATTGAAGAAGGTTGCAGATGACAAATAACAACACACTAGAGACACATAAATTCTGAACCAAATCGACAAGAAAAATGTAAAAAAAAATGTAAATGTGCTAATTAGCATCATTACAGCCACAAAATTTACAAGACAATTCAGTGTTGAAAGATCTCCTTCGATTCAATCATACATTAATAGTAAGAATTCATTCATGTCGATTCTTTTATTTAAAAACCTCATATTTTGATCCCAACCAAGGTGACTTCTTAACAATTACTTTGAGTTAAAATTGCTCTCACTGCACCCAAGTCGCTTATTGAACATTAAAACTCAAATAGTCTCATCTCTACTCACCTTACAAGTGTTAGAGATGATTGCTCATGTGAGTGGATCAATCTAAGTCTATTGACATACTTTAACAAATTGTACTATACGATACTCACAATATATTCCATAAAACAAATAATGAATAACATGATATACTAATGATATTTATTCATTAATCAATTAATGTAAGCCTTCATATGATCCTTAAAACTAGATATATTGCCAATTACATTTTACATAGGTCAAGGGATCTCACATGTCTAACAAATACATCCCTTACTATTGGTTTTGTGAGTGGATCTGCAACCATAGAATTTGTAGAAATGTGTTTTAGGATCATGTCATATTCAGTAATTGCTTCTCTAATGTAGTGATATCTCATCTTGATGTGTTTGGTCTTTCCATGGATTTTGGATCTTTGGCCACAGCTACTGCAGCAGTGTTATTAAAGTAAATTGTCACTAGGTCTGATACTGATTTGACAATTTTCAAATGATACAGGAAACTCTTTAACCAAACAATATCTTGTGTTGCTGCGGAATAAGCTACATACTCAGTCTCCATAGTAGATAAGGCCATGCAAGATTGTTTCTTGTTCCTCCATAGTATTGTACTATTATTAAGCAAGAAAGCATATCCCGAAGTTGATTTGAATTGGTTGACATCTCTTCCACAATCAACATCAGAGTAACCAATCAATCGTAAGTCTTTTTTTTCTTGGTAACATAGTATGTAATTCGAAGTTCCTTTCAGATATTATAGAATCCTTTTAACTGCCATCAAATGTTTCTAACCAGGATTTGATTGATATCAACTAACCAATCCAATGACATAACATATATCGAGATGTGTGCACATCATTGCATACATCAAACTACCGATGACACTAGCATAAGGTACTCTGGACATTTTCTCTTTTTCTTCTGGAGTCTTGAGACACATATCACGGCTCAAGCTCAAGTTTTTATCAACAAGGGTGTCCATTGGTTTGCTATCTTGCATGTGATTAAACTCTAATATCTTTTTGATGTAAGTTTCTTGAGTTAAACCCAAAAGCCTTTTAGCACAATCTCTTATGATTTTCACACTAGGAACATAGTTGGCCTCACATGTCTTTCATTTTAAAGTTTGATGATAAACACCTTTTAGTAATATCAATCATCTCTTTGCTATTTTCAGCTATTAAGATGTCGTCAACATATAAGGACAATATTATAAAACTATTGTTAGAACATTTTAAATACATGCAATGGTCTTCTTCTATCATTGTAAAACCGTCTTTAAGGATAGCTTGATGAAATTTGACGTTCCATTGTCTAGAAGCTTGCTTAAGACTATATATGAATCTTTTAAGCTTGCAAACTTTGCGCTCTTATCCTTTAGTCTCGAATCCTAAAGGTTAATCCATATAGATCTCCTTATTTAGTTCTCTATTGAGAAATGCAGTTCTAACATCTATTTGGTATAACTCTAGGTCCATATGTGCGACTATAGCTAAAATGAGGCGAACTGAAGTAATCCTCACAACTAGTGAGAATGTATCTTCATAATCAATTCCCTCTTCTTGAGTGTAGCCTTTTATTATTAGTCGAGTCTTATAACGTTCTATTAACTCATTCGTCTTACGTTTAATTTTAAGAACCCATTTATTTTTAATGATTTTTTTGTCTTGACAGTAAATCAACCAAGTCCCAAACTTGATTAGTTTTCATCGACTTCATTTCTTCTTCCATAGCTTTAATCCATTATCTTGTTTTAGGACCAGACAGAGCATGATTGAATGTTTTCAGCTTTTCATCATTTTGTGGAGCAATCATGAACGCTTCCCCCTCAATCTCAAATTAACGACGAGGAATTGGTTCACAAATGCTTTTACGAGGTTGAGATTGCTCATGATCTTGCTCCATGAAAGTAGGAATAAACAAAATGTCACTCCCACTGTTTCCAAGAGGGTTAAGAGTTTCCTCTAAGTCCTCTACTGAATGGCTTGTTGTGCCATAATCTAAATTTTTCATTTCACATAATTGAAAATCTTTATTAACCTCACTTGTCATTGGAAAATCATTTTCTAAGAATACAACACCACGTGATTAAATCTCTGTCATTCTTCCATCAGCTTTTTCACCAATAAATAATACAAATCCTTTAGAATGTTCAGAATATCTTATAAAGAAACACTTCCTCCCCCTGGGACCAAGTTTTCTATATTTATAAGAATTATTGTGAATAAAGCTGCACATCTCCATGGATGCAAATAACCTAGATTAGGTTTTTCGTTATTCCATAATTCATATGGAGTGGATGAGACAAATTTAGAGGAAACATGATTAAATATGTAGGCAGCAGTCAACAATGCATCTTTTCAAAAGGAAATTGGTAAGTTAGCATGTGACATCATTGACCTAACCATGTTAAATAGGGTCTTATTCCTCCTTTTTGCTACATCATTTTATTGTGGAGTATAAGGAATAGTTAGCTGTCGAGCTATACTCTTTTCATCACAAAAAAAAAAATTGTTCAGATAGATATTCACGTCCTTGATCGGTTCTTAAAGCTTTGATTTTTGTGCTTAGTTTATTCTTCACTAAATTGGTGTATCGAATGAAGCAATCCAATGCTTTAAATTTATGTGAGATCAAATAAGCATAACCAAATTGTGTGAAATCATACATAAATATGATGAAATAATTCACACCATGTCATGCCCTCACATTTATTGGGCCACAAATGTCTAAATGAATAAGCTGTAATAGACTACTTGCTCTTTTAGCTTTGTCAAATGATAATCTAGTTGCTTTTCTAGCAAAGCAATATTCACAAACAGGCAATTCCTCTTTAGTAAGTGATCGTAAAAGACCAGTTCTTGACAATCTATATATGTAATCGATCTTGCTCATTGTTTTCTAATCTAGCATGTCAAGTTATGATATCATTATTATTATTAGTGCTGGAATTTTGAACAACGTAAGTCCTCTTAATTACATAAAATACCCCCAAAGGCAAAACTTATTTTTTTTGTCTTTTATGAGGCTAAAAACGTTATTTTACTGTACTTTGAAATTGAAAAACCTAAATACTCTTGTGGAAGAAAATCAAAGAAACATTTATTCGCTCATGAAAAGATGAAAAATTGATATTTTAACTACTATTACAATCCATAATAAAGACTTTTTAAATTTACAATAATTTCTCCACATCATTTAATTTTTGTTATAATAATAATGTCATTGGCTATACCACCCGCACTTTAATAAAAAGATACATAATAATATAGAAATAATTAAATACAAATATAAGGACATAACAAAAAAAAATTATTGGTGTATAAAATGCAAAGCATCATATCATAAAACATAATAAATAAACACGATGAAATTTAAGTTGTCTCTATGTTATTTTAATTAAATATTTCAAAATATTCTTAAGATAATAATCAAAAGGTCATAAATATTTAAAACT
>Ga0325402_1005402_pt1 | contig 11946 bp, 7 predicted proteins | sample PopdelMetagenome_22_FD_207212 | JGI IMG/M metagenome (GOLD analysis project Ga0325402, IMG submission 207212) | Populus deltoides microbial communities from Bellville, Georgia, United States - Xylem-PdKOR-R3 | ecosystem: Host-associated > Plants > Phyllosphere > Stem > Wood/Secondary xylem...
ATGACCCATATAAGCAATCTCAAACTAAACCTATTTTCATTACAAGTATGAGCATAGACATACAAAAAGTTGCCTGCCATTTTTACAACCAACAAGGACATTACATGCTAATTGTCCTATTAAAAACCATACATATCATAAAAGTTTGAATCGACTGATCAAAGTTACATGGGTGGTAAAAGGAAGTATACCTACTGTTATGTTTATGCCTAACCAAGCTGGACCTAAAAGAATTCGGGTATCAAAATCAAGTAAGTAAATTTGTGAAATTGCACTATTGCCTAAAGCATGAAAAGAAGACAAATACCTAGTATCTAGTTAGTGGTTGTTCCAGACATATGAACGGGGATAAAAACAAGTTTATCTCACTTGAAACAAAATCTGTTTCAGTAACCTTCGGTGACATCAACAAAGGAAAAGTAATTGATATAAGTAAAATTAGCAAAGGAAAATCATCTTCAATTGAAACATATACTATTAATCCAAGGTCTAAAATATAATCTGCTAAGCATTAGTAAGTTATGTGACAAAGGGTACAAAGTAATTTTTAAATCTTCATACCATTTTATTTAGTGTATAAAAGATAACAATGTCTAATTTATTGGTTACAGGCATGAAAATGTATATGTAATTGATCTTGATGATGTTGATTCATTTTCTGAAACATGTTTGTCTGCATTTTGCAATAATGCTTTTCTATGGCACAAGAGGTTAAGACATTCAAGCATGAATGTTATATTGAAAATAAGTAAACTAAATCTAGTTAAAGGTATTCCAGAATTGTCTTTTGTTAACAATAAAATATATGATGCTTGTATACATGGAAAACAAACCAAAGTATCTTTCAAAATTAAGAATGCAGTGTCCACATTTAGAACTTTAAAATTGCTGCATCATGACCTGTTTGGACCCACACACACTGCTAGTTTAAGAGGAAAAAGGTATGCATTAGTAGTAGTAGATGATTATTTAAGGTTTTCATGGACTTTATTCTTGGCACTTAAAAACTATGCATGTGAGGCATTTATCATATTTTCAAATAGAATTCAAAATGAAAAACATGTCTATTGTGAGCATCAGATTAGATAATGGAGGAGAGTTTGAAAATAATGAATATGCATCTTTCGATGATTAACAAGGCATACATCACTCTTTTACAGCCCCTAAAACCCCTCAGTAGAATGAAGTTGTGGAAAGAAAAAATAGGAGTTTACAATAAATGGTCAGAACTCTCTTATTTTTGGGTAAAAGCTGTAAATAGATGTCCTGAACAGAGTCTATAATAGGTATATCAAGAAAACTCCACATGAGCTCTAGAAAGGTAAAAAACCTAATGTAGCATATTTTCATGTCTTTTGCTGCAAATGCTCCATGCTAAACAATGACAAGGATAACTTAAGCAAATTTGAATCCAAGTCAGATGAAGGAATACAAGATATTCTTCTATAAGCAAGGCATAAAGGATATACAATAAGAGGATTAGTTGTAGAAGAGTCAATACATGTAATCTTTGACGAATCTCATATTTTATCCATAAAAAAATGGATAATGATTAAGGTAATTTGCTTGAAGATGAACCACTGGAAACCAATAAAGAAGCTGAAACTACAAACTTCACCAAACTAGAAAGCAGCCCCCACCAGTTTTAAACTTCCAAAGGAATGGAACTTCTCCAAGAATCATCCTGAGCAACAAATTATTAGTGATTTTGAACAAGGGACTCAAACAAAAGTTGTGATTAGGAATGAAGTAAATAATATGGCCCTTCTTTCTCAACCAGAGCCCAAAAAGTTGAAAAAGCTCTTATTGATGAAAACTGGATAGAAGCCATGCGTGAAGAACTATTGTAATTTGAAGAAAATAAGGTTTGGACTCTTGTACCTAGACTTGAAAATAAATTTGTTATAGGCATTGAATGGATTTTTCAAAACAAATATGATGAAAATGGTATCATAATTAGACATGAAGTTATATTAGTAGCTCAAAGTTAACGATAAGAGGAGGGAATAAATTTTGATGATTCTATTGCACTAGTAGCTAGGTTAGAATCAATTAGAATGTTATGTGTTTTTGCAACATAAAAAAACATAAAGTTATTTCAAGTGGATGTTAAATCAATATTTTTGAATGGTTTTCTAAATGAAGAAGTGTTTGTTGAACAACCCCTAGGCTCTGGGAAATTTGATTTTAAAAACCATGTTTACAAGTTATCTAGAGCCGTGAATGGTTTAAAATAGGCTCCTAGAGCTTGGTATGAAAGGCTAAGTGGTTTTCCAAAAGAAGAACTTACACTACTCTTTTCATAATTTCTAAAGCCTGGTATGATCAAGATTTCATACCCGTACAAATCAAATCTATGTTGATGACATAATTTTTGGTGCCTCAAATGAAATTTTGTGTAGAAACTTTGCTATCAGCATGTCAAAGGAGTTTGGAATGAGCTTTGTAGGAGAACTAAACTATTTTCTTGGTCTGACCATAAAACAAACTAAAGATGGCATTTTTATTCATCAAACAAAGTATACTCTGAATCTATTGAAATGATATGGCTTTGAGAACTTAAGATGCCAACACACACTTATGTCAAGTTTCATAAAGCCAAATCAAGATGAAAAAGGTAAGGTTGTTGATATAAAATTATATAAAGGTATGATTAGGTGTTTGTTGTATTTAACAATAAGCAAGCCTAATGCAATGTACAGTGCGTGCGTTCAAAGGATTTTCAAATACTTAAATGGTACTACTAAACTTTGTCTGTGGTATCCATAATCTGCTAGTTTTGAATTGATAGGATATATAGGCTCAGACTTTCCTAGAAGTTCAATAAGCAGGAAAATCACATCTGGAGCATGTAAATTTCTAGGACAATCACTAGTTTCTTGGAGTAAAAAAAAAACAACAACACTCAATAGCCCTATCAATGATAGAAGTAGAATATGTGGCTACTGCAAATTGTTGTGCACAAGTTCTTTAGATTACACAGCATCTACTAGACTTCGGAATAAAGGTAAGCAACATTCCAATTAAATGTGATAATACTAGTGACATTAACATTTCAAAAAAATCCTTTTCATCACTCTTGGACTAAATATATTGAGGTAAAACATCCCAAATAAATAGTTATTTAAAAGAGTTGATTGGTCTTTCTTTAAGTAAATATTTATTAAAAATTTCAGTAGTCTCCTTTGTATTTTCAATATCAAGTTATCGACTAAAAAGTCAAAACTTGTAAGTAATAAGTACAAACTTATCCTAATATAATTAAGCATCACACCTTTACTAAAAACATCAATTTCCATGCCCCCTGTAGGGTTTTTTTTTTTTTTTAATAATTAACATTGTATGATTTCATATACCAAATTTAAAATTAATTCATTCACAATAAACATTAATTTTTTAGGACACAAACACATTCAAATATAAATACAACAAAACTATATTACTTGTTAAAGTAAAGGTGCTGTCCTTAATTACATACTCGACAAAAGGGTGCGAGGTACCAAACAATATATTTATATAACATGAGAAAATTTACACTTATTAATAATGTACAATTAAAATAAGGACTATTTGAAGCATACACGATAATATACGCACTAGCTCATTAAACGAAGTACTTATCGTCAATACATTAATTTAAATTAAATTTCATTTTTGTCAATCTTTAACTAGATATCTTCTTCATTAACAAGGACATAACTTTCTCAAGTCGTCCAATTATTAATACATTATTTCTGAATTTCATGTAAGAAAAGAAAGAAAATAGTTCAACCAATGTGTCCATTTCAACATGACACTATTTCCATTAACCAGGAAATAATCTTTCGGAATGTTCATTTATTTAATAAGATATTATTTCTATTAGCCAGGAAATAATCTTTCGGTATGCTTATTTATTTAATAAGGAATTATTTCCATTAACCAGGAACTAATCTTTCAACGCGTCCATTTAACAGGGTATTATTTCCATTAACGAGGAAATAATCTTTCAACACGCTCATTTATTTAACATGACATTATTTCTATTTAACAAAGCATTATTTTCCATTCTTTTTATTTTGCAATTTCTAAACTAAAATTACAATCAAAGGAAAGTTCTTATAAAATACTAAATTAAACGATTAATTTATTATAGGTGTTTAACACCTACTTGGTGTTTGTGGGCGTGAAATGGTCCTTTGTTGTTGGTTAGGTCCTGCGACTTTTTCTGCACCAACACAAAAATCAACATGTCATTTATTATTCATAACTAAATGACAAAAATCTCATTTTATTTTAAATTAAGAAGAGTAAATTCTTCTTTTTAACCCTTCCTCAAAATTAAATTTCTAATTCTCCAACAATCCATCTGATTTGTCTAAAATCACTCTCTTATATTAACAAAATCCAAGTTGAAATTCTTTTTTCTTCTTCTTTTTACATGTCATGGCCGAAATCCGGGTGAAATTTTTTCTCTTTTTCATTTTTTGTAAAATCCTTTACAATTTCATTTATTAACATTTATAAGCACATTAAGTCCCATAATTCCTAAACAATTGTATTAAATTCTTCAATCTCCCAAATCTTCTTCTTTTGCCGAGACCAATAACAAAAAGGGGGGGAAGAGTTTGTTTCTTCCATTTCTAAATTCAACACTTACCCATTAATAATTCATGCTTTCTAATATAGTTCAATCATAAATTGCATCATTTCAATAATTAACACCATGAATCCCCAAATTCACATAATCATAGCAATTTAATTTTTTCATCAAAACACAAAATTATAATAATTAATCATTTTAAACATGTTCTTCAACTTACTTGGATAAAGATTCAAGAAATGGGTGCAAAAAAAATTCAAGTTTCCTTCCTTTTTCTTTCTAAACCTTAGCTTTCGATTTCCTTCATCTTCACCATTGCGACCGCTTTATTTTCATGTAATAGCTCCCGTCATTGTGACCAACTTATTTTCATATAATAGCCCTCGCCGTGGTTGCCAACTTATTCTTATAAAATAGTCCCTGCCAATGACTAATTTACATTTAATAGTCCTTGTCAACACAACCAACTTATTTTCAATTTTGAACATATATATTTGCATATTTACCTTATTTATATACCATTTATTTACGTAAATCTCCTTTTAGATAAAAAAAAAAGGTAACAAAAAGAACACATACCTTGTGCTCCTACCGTGTGTGCTCATCTTAACACAGGGCCCTTAAGAAGGAAAAAAGGCCCAGTCCTTCTAGTTCAGTCTTCTAGAATGTCGAAGAAGAAGGATAAGAAGAATAAATGTGTTGTCTTTAAAGCAAATAAACCTACTGGAGGCATCAAGAAAGACAAGGACATTTGTCATCATTATGGTAAGGAAGGACATTGGAGGAGGAATTGCAAGGAATACCTTGCAACCGTGAAGGCAGAAAAGCTTAATGAAGCTTATACTTCAGGCATGTTTATAATTGGAAACTATTTTACTAATTTTCATTGTAGTTCTTGGGTATTGGATATTGAATGTAGTTTGCAATTGCCTGTAGGAACTAAAAATAAATAGAAGATTAGTTGAAAGCAAAGTGAACCTACAACTCAGTAATGAAGTAAGGGTTGCTGCATTAGCTGTAGGAATTAGTTATTTTGTTTTGTCTAATGAACTGATACTTGAACTTTATAATTGTTATTTTGTTTCAATATTTTAAGACATTATTTCCATTTTATTTAGTATTATATGGATTTAAATTTATTAATGAGGACAAATGTTATTCTTTTATAATAATGATGTTTTTATGGATCCGATAATTATATGAATGGTTTGTATATACCTAAATTTAATATGTCGAGGTTCAATATAAACTGCAATAAAATTGAAATATAGATTGGAATAAATATTAAGAAACTTCGATTGGATCGAGGTGGTTAATATTTGACCAAATATTTCAAGGATTATCTAAAAAAAATAAGATTCTTTACACCTCGTAGAACACTACATCCATACGAAATATATTCTCAAGAGTAAAACAATGGATGTTTAGCCTGAACCTTAAGAAACACAAAATCTCTATAAATTTAGTAGGACATATCATGCATTAATGAGATAAGGACCTCTTATAAAAGTTGTGAATGATATGTTGCTTATAATTGATGAGCCTACAATTATTTGGAAGTAGTATATTATATTTATTCCAAGAAATGACTTGAAGTTATGGACTTCATATATTAACAAAGTTTGGGACTTGGTTGATCCACCTGAAGGGATAAAACCCAACGGATCTGAGCGAGTCTTTAAAAGAAAGACTAACATGAAAGGTAATGTATAAATTTACAATGCAAGTTTTAAGGAGTATGAATATCTAATTTTGATAGTATAATCAACAGATTTGATTTAATCATTCATAAAAATATGGATAAACCTTGTGTTTACAAAATGTTAGTGAGAGTGGTGTCGTTTTTCTAATATTACATGTAGATGGCATTTTATTTTTAAGAAATGACATATCTTTACTTTAATCGGTAAACTTTTCATTGTCTAAGAATTTCTTTTTTTTTTCCTCTAGAGATAGATCTAGAAGGTTGCTTAGATTGTCTCAATCCATGCATATAGATTAGATGCTAAAATAGCTTAGCGTGAAGGAATTTAAGGTTGGATTCTTATCTATTTTGCACGGAACGCGCCCTTTAAAGACATGTGTTTTAAGACATAAATTGAGATAGATATGATGAAAATAGTATCCTACACTTGGCTATAGGACCCATCAATAGAGAATATAAACTAAAAGTTTAAAATTATTTGAATTAATATTTTTTCAATGAAATATTGGGAAAATAGTGAATATCATTCAATAAATGTTTAAATTTAAATGGTAATGCTATGAGTTGGAAGAGTTCCAAATAAAAAAGTACAACTGATTCTACAATTGAATAAAAGTATACCTCCATATTTGAGGAAATAAAGAGGTTGTTTGGATCAAGAAGTTCATTAATGAACAAGGTTGGTTCCTAGCATTGTTGATCTAGTTATCCAATATTGTGATAACAATGAAGCCATTGCATAAGCAAAAAAATCAAGGTCTCATTAATAATCCAAATAAGTACTAAAGAAATTCCATTTGATTTGTTAAATCAATTAAATGAAAGATGTAAAGGTAAAATGAGTACCCACCGCAGAGAATCTAAACGATCATCTTACTAAGCCAATATCCATGCAGAAACATTATTGTTACATGAAGCAATATGGTATTAGATATATGAGCGATTGACTTTAATACAAGTGAGAGATTGTTAGTTTAATATGTCATATAGTCAATCGGTTGGTTACACGTAGTATTATTATATTCATGTAAATACACATTTATTATTAATAAAGGCTTAATTTATCTTTAATATTCATATAATATTAGATTAATGAATCTAGAGTAAAGATAAAGTCCATGGAAAAAGAATGTTTCATAAAAGAAATTATAAAGTTGTTATAATTATGAGATTTCTATTGCATCAAACCATTGTTCTTAAAATATTCATTCCTAGTCGATGCTCTATTAAATACTAGACATTCATTAAAGCTGTAAATACCAGTACATATTATGTTATTTCTTTTATGAAAGAAAATTCTCATAAACTGAGGTATAAGGGATACCTAAAACTAATATGTACGTGTTTGTCATAAGATATGTACATTGAACTGACTCACATGAGAATTCTATATGGAGAGATCACCTATGTCTATTGAAAGGTTCACATGACAGTTGTGTAAGTGATCCTTAAACTTGAGATCACTAAGTTATCTTTTATAGAGAATGTTATATTTTGATCATGTTACATGTTATCTTAATCGAGGCAACAAAATGACAGACATTGAGTATAACAGAACTATATGAATGTACTTGAGTGATTAAGAGAGGATTCATCACTCTAGGTGAATTAGAAAAAAAATATTTCATTTGTTCTCAAATAGTATTGCTGAGAAATCCTTGGTTAAGGTGGAATGAGATTTGAAAAGAGTTTCAAATCTTATTCAAATGATCAATGGATATTATAAAGAGAACAAACATGATTTAACATGGCAGATGTCACACCCGGATATCATAACAACCAATTAAAAATTTTCAGGATGGTACGATCTAATTGTTTGAGTTGATGAGGAATCAATGCTTGTTTCAAGATGGTACGATCTAGTGTTAGTGGAGGGGATCAAATGGTAGATCATCTAAGAGATATTTACTCACTCACCAGATGTACCAGTGCAGTCAGTACAAAGAGAGTCACTATGCCTAGAGATGTCTCTCCACCATTAGCCTTAGGGATACAACAGTCTAAGGCATTTGATTGGATGGGGTAGTTTAGTATACCCTTATCGATGGTGCTACCAAGAGCACCTATATTCCACTAGGATGTTTTTTGCTTGGAGCAGATTGTGAGAGTTGTTGTGTGTTAGGGTTGACAGGAGCAATAAAAGTGACAGGTGAAGTTAGCTCCTTTACCCTAGTATATTGGGTAAAGAATATGAGGGAGATAAGGTATGTCCCAATATTGAGGGAGGATGATGCAAAAGTGGTTGGGTATTCTTAGAAAAGTGGAGGAAGCACTTACCTAGATTCCAATGCCAAAGGATGTACGGGTGAATTATGTCACCTAGTTACTTTTTGATAGCGCTCGTACATGGTGGGAAACTGTGAGGGCAAGAAAACCAGGGGAAGTGTTGTCATGGATGGATTTCCATATAGAGTTTGACATTTGATATTACTCCATATAGCATAGAAGGAGTAAGGAACAAGAGTTTCTAGCTTTTAAGTAAGGTAATATAATAATGTTGGAGTAAAAGAGATGATTTTAAGATCTCTCTACTCTTGTTCCTACCAAGAAACATCAAATTTTAGGTATGGACTTTGGAAGGAATTAAGGAAAGTGTTGGTCACTTTTCAGCCAATCACAATTAAGGAGCTAGAGATTTGGCCAAAATAAGAATTAGCAAGATTCAGCTGAGAAAATAAAGAAGAAATAAAGGGTGAGAAAAGAAGAGAGTGTAGAAAAAATAAAGAAACATGTTAATTTTTATGCAAAGAGAAGTGAGATTAAGAATGCTTATTTTTCTAACATGCCTACGATTTTACATGTGTATTTGGAGGCATGTTTTAATACTAATGACCTTGATCATTGTCTTTTTAATGTTTATGTTTTTTTTATTACAAGATTTTAAGGACATCTTTCTTGATGAGATTCCTAGTGGGTTGTCACCTATTAAGGGAATTGAGCATCAAATTGATATTGTACTTGAAACATCTCTACCTAATTGGTTAACCTATAGAAGTAATCTCGATGAGATAAATGAACTTTAAAGGCATGCGAAAGAATTGATGGCAAAAGGGTATATAAGAGCAATCATGAGTCCATGTGCAATTCTAGTGTTATTGGTACCCAAAAAGGATAGGACTTGGAGAATGTGTGATTATCGGGCTATCAATAATATTATGGTAAAATATAGACACCCAATTCCTAGACTTGATGAGATGTTAGATGAATTGCATAAGTCTTAAATGTTTTCTAAGATTGATTTGAGAAGTGAATATCATCAAATAAGAATGAAAGAGAAAAATGAATAAAACTAAATATGGTTTGTATACATAGTTAGTTATTCCTTTTAGACTTACTAATACAACTAGTACTTTCATGAGATTAATGAACCATGTTTTGCAAAACTTTATAGGCAAGTTTGTTGTGATTTATAGTAAGAATTTAGAGGAGCATGTTGAATATTTATAGAATACATTGATTGTTTTACGAAAAGAATGTTTTTATGCTAATTTGAAAAAGTGTGACTTTGCATGGAAAATATTGTATTTATTGGATATGTTGTTAGTGCAAAAGTTATTGAGATGGATGGAGAAAAGGTTAGGGCTATCCAAGAATGACCTACATCTAAGTCAATCCTAAAGGTGAGAAGTTTTCATGGTTTGGCTAGTAGCTTTGTTAAAGATTTCAGCACTCTAGTCCACTTTTAATTATATTATTAAGAATTATCATTCAAAATAATTTGAAGACTTGAGAGGATTGCTTGCTATTTATTGAATTTACACATACTAGGAAGGTGCATTCGATTATTATTTATTCATCTTTTGAAATTATTTATGACTTAATCCTTTGACTTCTTTGGATTTGTTTCCTTTATCTATTAATGAAAGGGTTAATCTTGATGTCAATAAAAAAACACAGGTAGTAAAGGCTTTCCAATAGAATGTGAGGTGGAAAATACAAAAAAAGATTGAGCAATATGTATTCAAAGCTAATAAAGGGTGAAATATGGTTATTTTCGAACCAGGTGATTGAGTTTGAGTGCATAAGTAAAAAGAGAGATTTCTTGAATAAAAAAGATTTAAGTTGATACCAAGAGGAGATGAAGACCATTTAAAATCCTTGAAACAATCAATGATAATGCCTATAAAGTAGATTTACTAGGTGAGAATGGTGTTACTGCTACTTTTAATGTTTTTTTGTTTGTTTGATGTAGGTGATGATTTGAAGTTAAATTCTTTTTAGGAGAGATGAGATGAGATGATATTATCCAAATTACACCACATAATCGATTAGAAGTTCTAGTTTGGCCATTTATAAGATAAAGGGTAAAAAAGCTCAAAAATGTATTTAATAGACTTATTCAGGCCAATATGAGTTTCAAGAAAGCTATAACTTCAATAAGTGATGGTCAGATGTTAGTCAATTTAATCTATGTGTAAGAGGGGCTTGATCAATTTTCAATACAGGTCAATCTAATCTATGTGTCAGAGGGGTCAAATTCATCTACAACATTGGGGTCAAATTATTTTGCAATGGTGGGTTAACTAGTTTTAGTATTAGAGGTAATTTTGAGTTTACTTTTTAATGTACAATTTTACTCAAACAAGCATACTATTTGATCAGACCGTTGGATTGAGCTGCAATTTTACCAGATATTTTTAAAGGTCTTTTTATATATCAGTTAGAATTTTAGGGAAATTGAACACCAGAAAAGCCATATAATAAGGTCCAGAAGTTGTTGTACTAGAACTACATTGGTTTTCTAATTGATTTAGATTTTTTTTAAAATTTTATTAAGAACTCTTTTATTGTTTTTTTTTCCAGAATTGTTCAGGACTTTTTATCTATAAATATAGTTATTTAAATTGTATTAAAATTTTTTTTAATAGACTTTGATTTAAGCAATTATTATTGTATGTAAGGTTTCGCTCGTGCTTTTTTATTCTTCATTAAATTACTCTGGCTTATCAAAATATTGACCATGCTCCATGCCATCCTCTATAATTCTCATTCACGTCTCTTTATAGGCATTGAGAGAGGGTTCAATTACTTATAGTTTTGGTTCCTTAGTATAGGTTATTATTGTGTCAAATTTAATTTCAAACTTGATCTTAGCTTTCTTAGGAAATGTCTTACTTGGCTGTGAGTTTCTAGATCTTTATGTCCATAGGGTTTACATTATGTAATTTTGTCATGCTTTAAGGGCATTCTTGATTTTCAAGTCGGGTTTGATAGGGTTTCGGGTAGGGTTAAACAATATCTATATCTAACTTGAAATCTAATGTTTGCGTTCAAGTTATGGACTTGACTTGGTTCAAGTATTTTGTTTTTTTAACTATCTCCTTAAATCCAACCACCATAGAGGTGGCTAGAAAATTAGTGGGTGTTAATTTTATCCAAAAATCTATTTTCAAATCATTTTCACCTAAAAATACCCCCTATAACCTTTCAAAATAAATCAAGTAAATCAAGTTACCTAATAACCTAAAAAAAAATCAATTCAAAAACACGAAATCAAACTATGAACTTTTTTTCTCTCAAGCTCGATTTTTTAAAAAAAAACAATACAAAGGTTTAAAAAGTCCTCAACGAGACTCTCTTTATTGAATGAAACTCATTGACAGTAACATCGACTTTTGTTTTTGGAATGTGGCTAAGCAATAACTTTGTCTCTCCTTCG
>Ga0325402_1005403_pt1 | contig 11946 bp, 3 predicted proteins | sample PopdelMetagenome_22_FD_207212 | JGI IMG/M metagenome (GOLD analysis project Ga0325402, IMG submission 207212) | Populus deltoides microbial communities from Bellville, Georgia, United States - Xylem-PdKOR-R3 | ecosystem: Host-associated > Plants > Phyllosphere > Stem > Wood/Secondary xylem...
TTATAACATTAATCAAGGCAAGGGCTACCTTTTTAATTTTTATATATTTTATTTTTGTATCATGAAGCACCTTGTTGGTATTATATATATGCTCTTGGAATTCTCATTCATCTTGCACAAATATTGTATTGACTACCAAGTCTACATCCCTCAAATAAAGAAAAAGATCATCTATTTCTCTGGGTTGGGGAAGAATTTTTGAGGAGAATAGATGGAGCTTGAGTATTTTAAAGGCTTGCTAGCACTCTGAAGTCCATTCAAAACTAAAGATATTCTACAGAGTTTTGAATAACAACAAACAACATTCTATAAGGCAGGAAATAAATTTGTTGAGGGTTGTAATGCTTTATGTTAGCCTTCGAGCATCTTTCATGGACTAAGGAGGTGTTATATTCAAGATAGCTTGTATCTTTTTAGGATTGGGCTTAATCCTCATGTTATTATCCAAGAGGCACATAAACTCTCTTTTTCGTAACAAGGACATGTTAGCCTTTGGGCATCTTTCATGGACTAAGGAGGTGTTACATTCAAGATAGCTTGTATCTTTTTAGGATTGGGCTTAGTCCCCATGTTGTTATCCAAGAAGCATAGAAACTCCCTTTTTCACAGCAAAAACATGTTTGGTAGGATTTAACTTTATTTAATGCTAGTGTAGAATAAGGAAGATCTTCTTCACATTCTAGAGATGTTGTTTAAAAGTCATGCGTTTAACCAACATACCATCAATATAGGCTTTCATGTTTTGGTCTGTTTTATTCTTGAAAGCTTTATTCATTATTCGTTGGTACATTGCCTCATGTTTTTCAAACCAAAAGGCACAACTCATTAGAAAGATGTTTTTTGATCAGTGATAAAAACGATATTTACTTTGTCATCATGGTGCATAGGAATATGATGATATTCTAAATTAGCACCCAAAGAACTCAGATACTCAAAATTAATCATGAAGTCTACTATCTAGTTTATCTTTGGCAATGAAAATGTGTCTTCGGCACACGACTTGTTAAGGTCGGTAAAGTCGACATATATTCTTCACTTTTCATTTGGTTTTGTCACCACAACCATGTTGACGAGCCATTTTAGGTACATTATTTCATGAATGAACCAAATATTTATTAGTTTATGTCTATTATGAGATGGCCTTTTGTCTTTTTTCTTCAAAATTCATTTTCTTCTGTCGAACAGGAGTGAAGGAAAGAATAATAGTTAGCCGATAAAAAATCACCTCATGGTCGATGTTAGGCATCTCTAATAGGTTGAAAGGTAAATTTTTGTTTTTGGGTGTTGAGAAGTTGTACCAAAGCTTTCTCTTTCTCAGGACCTAGGGTTGAATCAATCATTGTGAAAGTATTTTCTTTTAAATAAAGGCTAACCTCCTTCAATCCTTTTACAACTTTTATTCTTATCTCATGTTTTTCTTTTACGGGTACTCTATGGTCCATACACAAAATAATACTCTTTCTTTTTAGACATGTTGAAGTATACATTCTAAAGATCAATTAGTTTTCCCTCATAATAGCCACTCCCTTATTTATAGAGAATTCTATGGCTAAATACTTGCTATTAATCACTGTATTGATCTTGTGAAGGAGAGGCCTATAAAAAATGACATTGTAAGAGAGATATATGTTGATCATCATGAATGTTTGTTAAAGTATGTGACATCTTGGGTACGTTTCAATGGTAACTGAAAGGTCCATAGCACCTTCTACTGGTACTCATTTCCTTTCAATTCCTATAGAAAAAAGTCCTCACTAAAGTTAGTTTTGTGATCTCCACATCCATGCGTGTCATCGCATCTTCTAAGAGGATATTCACCATACTTTTATCGTCAATAAGTATCATGTGTACATTGTAGTGAGACAAAATTGTATAGATTACTAGAGCATCTTTATAGGAAAACATCACCCTTTTATTTTTCCTCTATTACAGCTAGCACTTCGATCCTAATGACATTTAATAATCATCATTAGCTCAGAGTATACAAGTTTATTTTGTGCAAGTACTCTGGGATTTCTTTTAAATGTTGGGGTATCTTAAGAGGGATACCCATTGTTTGAGAGATATTTCCTTTTGTATATGAAAGTGAGGACGTTCTTGTAATGCTACACTTGCTTCTTTCACACGAATATGATTTTTCATAGCTTGCTTCACATTAAGAAAATTTGTATCAGGTAATGCATAAATACATTCCCATAAGGAGTAATTGAACCGCCACTGATCAAAGCTTTTATAGCCATTAGTTCCAGCAGGTTTCTCACCTTCAGCATCACTTCATTGAATCTCTTCAAGTAGGCCCTTATGCTTTTTCCCTTAAAATAAATGACGGAGAAGAGTTCGTTAAAATTTTTTGCCATGAATATTCATGCTAAAATGAGCAATCAATTTATTGTACAAATCTAAAAAACTGGATATGGATTCAGGCTTTAAATTGTGATACCAAGCTCGTGTAAATCCTCAAAAAGTGGTAAGAAATATTTTGCACATAACATTAGTATCTTGAATCACCAATTCCAAATTTCTCCTTATATTCTATACGTGTTGTCTAAAGTCAAATAGGTCATCTTAGTATTCCAAGTTCATCTTGGCAACTACAAAATATCTAGGGAGACAAATGTTCAACACATTGTCATAGTGAAGAATATCTTATTTGACTCAAGTCATTTTCCTTGTCTTTGGTACATAGCCTTTTAGGTTGTGGGGTGCTGGATTAAAACTCTATAGGAGATCGAGGTCGATGGCGAAGGCTATACCCCCAGGCCTTGCCTTTTGATCTATGAAGGTTATATCTTGAGGATTTGATATGAGAAGGCCCTCATGATATCATGGTCTAGTCTTTGTAGGAGTAATAATATGATGTCTATTGTCTTCCACCTTGTTCAAGGCAATCTCTTCTAGGAACTGAAGTTATCATTGCATATACGATGAAACTGGTGGAGCTAGAGGAGGTATAGGTGGTTGTACGGTGGCCTGCATACTCTAAGGATAATCAAGGAGAGCTCTAAGTTGTTGAATATCTAACACAACCTCAGTGAAAGCTCTCATTTGTTGCGCCGGCAGTTAGAAATCTACTGGAGCTAATAATGATGGTGAGAGTTCAGTAACTCATCCTCCCAATGTTTAAATATTATCCTTCATGAAATCTTTATGTTGAGGATATAAAGTAGTCGTAAAAAGAAAACAAACAAGGCTTTTGTTCATATTTCCATGGACGACGCCACTGATGAAGCTAAAAAATCTTCATTGGATCTAAGCTTTTTCCATGGATAATAATAGGCTGAATGAGGGTGTTATCTATAAAAGAACCCTCTGATGTTGATGTCAGTTTAGGGTTTTTCAGGTCGATATTATGTAACGACGGTGGACAGAGAGAGTTGGATATTTTTCTTTGTGTTGAGATGAAAAAAAATCCTCATCTTTTCCTCTATACTTGAGAATATATATCTTATTCTAGAAAAAATATGAAGCTACTTGCCTAGTAAGGTGTTAGTATTATTGCATAACTTATCCTATGACTTATGGCAGGTAGCAATTATAATTGAAGTGTAGATAAAGCTATACCATATATAGTTTGACGTGCCAAGAGAAAATAGGTGGGTGATAAAAATAAAAGGAGAGAGAAAGGAAGGAGAAAGAAAAAATGATGGGTTGGTGAAGATTGAGCCCTATCAAATCTAGTTGAGTCTCGAAAACTTTTTTTTTTTTTCCATGTATTTTCAAATACCAAATTTGCAGTTTTTTACATCCTCTTTTAGGTTTTTCCCAAAGACAATTGACCGTGTCTATGAATAGAATTCAAACACAAACCAACCGAAACATGTGGGAAACATAACATTTTCTTATTGTTAATTAGTTTCTTTTTGATGGATGTCATACATTACTTGATACAGCGTTCGGCAAAGCTGCAACAAAGATTATCACGACCTCCCATTCTGTAATCTTATTTTATCAATACCAATGAGTGTCTCCTGCTTCCAGGGGCTCTAACTCTTAAGGACCCTGCAGAAAAGTTGACCTGCCTTTATGTTAAACTCTAAACCTTATAGCATGCTATAACAAGAGCTCTTACCTGCACAATACTCAAATGTGACCGCAGTTGTGACTTCTAGAATCATCGAACTGCCTCGTGTCTATTGGTTCCTCAGCTACGTTGACGTTGAATTTTGGCATCAATCGCCTATGATTTAATTTCTCGGCGATTGAGCAGAGAAGTGTAGGAAAGCGGTCGCTAGAGGACATGGGCTGGGTAGTTCCAGCTTGGGAAAACGATTGGTGACAGTTTCATTTTATTTTGGCTTATCACGCAATTCAAGGGAAAAAATCCAAGCAACTTCGAGGGACCGATCCAGTTTTGTTTTCCAGTCGCCCTCAATTTGCATAAAATGACGCCCCACAACGTTAGGCAGAAACCTTTCTCGTCTAACTAACATTATTTAGGGAGAGTGGGGGAGTGAAGGGTCAGGCAACCAAGTCCCACATCACATATACCTAATAGAAATATCAAGGAACCACCAAACCAAGCACTTCCTAGCTGTGCCATAGGATGCGGACAGATGACAGCCTACACCACTCTAATTTGTTTCCATATAGAAACCTAAACTAACCTAACATAAGAGTTCATTAATTGACAGAACATGGTTTGCCACAAGATTGTCAACGGAAAGGCTACAAGCCAAAAAATGAAATATAATCACTCGTAGTTATGGAAGTTGTAATGCTGCGAAAATGCACCGTGTGATACGCCAAAGATACACAACATTTCTCAACTGTACAACGAATATAGTTATTCCTTCATCTAAGGAGCAACTTGTCAAAAGCAGTCAGCACAATAAAAAACATTACATATTCAAATATCCTTCCAGTCCTAACATCTATACAAAGATATGATAATCTTCAAGCATAACTGCAGAAGGATTGGTGGCGTTAAACAAGTAAAGCAGCTTTTTAACAATGCCCAGCTCACTTGTCTGCATTTATTCCAAAGATGCGAACTTTGTGCATATTTGGGAACTTCGCAACAACAAGCACTATCACAGCAACAGTGTTGAAAAAGAGCATTGGATGTCGATAGTCAGTTGTGTGTGAGGCTATCAAGTACCTGCCAGAGAAAGCAAATGAAAGTATAATCTCAATTTAAGCATATGCAAACAACATCAAAGTAAATTTAAGATTAATGTACAATAATGCACACTTAATTGTGCCAAACAATACATGAAATGAAACACAAAAGGGCTTGGCAATGCTGTGCATCCTATTACAGATAACATGTCAAGGGGAAACTAAGTACTGAATCATAACTTTCCACAAGACAGCAATCGTGCTTGGACAAGGTCAAACAGGTAAATAGTCTCCTGGTTAAAAACATATCAGGCAATTTCAACACAATTTTCCATGATTTGGGAAGAACCTGAAGACTGAAAAACCATATTGCACTACAAAACTAGAGGCACAAAAATCTAGCCTGAACCTAGGTGCCCACCAATACAAGCAGATTTTAATCGACCCAAGGGAGCTGCTCAAGTCCAGTAATCAAAGGCTTGCAGCTATGCTTAACCCATCTAAGATGCATTATGCTTTCTCCAAAGCAATTTAACCCAGACAAAACCGAGGCATCTCACTGATGAGCACCATGAATTCTTACAATATTAGATTACTCTTATTAAGTGAATTTATCCAGCTCAATTCAAATTTTACTCCATAGCTATTGACAATATGGCATTACAAAGTTCAAACTTTGACAGACAAGCTTTAAAGCACATAGTCTACCATGGATGGCAATTAATGAGACTTAAATTGCCAAAGAATATAATTACAACTCACGTACAGTAAAAAACAGGGCAAAAGTATTCGCCGTAATCCATGACAAGACAGGCCTAGAAAAGGACAGCAATGAAACACCACTCCCGCACACAAATGAGAGAAAGCTTTTCAAGCTTCTTGACAATGACTTCCACATATTTACACAATTCAATCATTCTGTACATACATTACAGACAATGAGATTGACAAAGAGTACAAAGCAAGTCAGGAGATATTTGCTTAACATGCATATAACTATGAACAAGAAGCTTTTCTAGATGAAGAAATAGAAAGCATTCCAGCTCATGTGTGTACACATGCATACTTAAAATATAAAAGGTCTTCCAGAAAACTTACAGCACCAGAGGTACAACAGTTAGAAACTTTCTGTTCCGTGTCAGCTGCTTTCCACTATCCATCTGCTCCCACCAGGTCAGCCGATTATAGATCCCCTGGTCTTCTGCAAATGGGGTTCCTTTCTTCCAGTGGAAAAAGTGATAAGTGATCTGAAAAGTGAATCATTCTAATCAATCATATTTCCACAAAAAACAAAGCATCTTAGCTGCCACTGGAAATGAAAACAGATAGAGCACTGAAATGAACATAGAACTTGTCATGGTGGTTAACGATAATTTATGGAACAGTTGTACAAGTGGTAGAAAACAGACCAATATTAAGCCATTTTAATGCAAAGAAAAAGAAATATGATACCTATTAAAAAGTATCTATTCTGCCATTTCTTACAACTACAAAAGCTTTCATTCTACTCAATTAGAAACTCTTTAAATCATTGTTTCTGTTCAAACAATACAGGCATACCCCAACATCAAGTTTTTTAAATTCAAATCTGCAGCGAGCAAACCCTATACCCAAATCAGTTCATAATGTTGTTACATGAAAGTAAGTAGCCCATCATAGGGTGGCGAATTCCATTGCATATCTACAACCTATGAATCTATAACATGTCATAATTAACATGTGTGTTTCCCACATCTTTTAGTAACCTAAGCCTAGAACAAAACCAGACAAGGCTAACAGTTCAAATCTGCAGCGAGCAAACCCTATACCCAAATCAGTTCATAATGTTGTTACATGAAAGTAAGTAGCCCATCATAGGGTGGCAAATTCCATTGCATATCTACAACCTATGAATCTATAACATGTCATAATTAACATGTGTGTTTCCCACATCTTTTAGCAACCTAAGCCTAGAACAAAACCAGACAAGGCTAACAGTTCAAAACATATAGCTTCACAGATTTTATGCATTTCCCATTAAATCCATGTACACTAATGCTCACGTCTCCTTAGCATAGCTGGTAAAGTTTCTTGAGGTTGCACTTTTCAATTTATTTCACACTGCTTGTACTAAGGGAATTGGAAGCAATATACGAGGTGGATTCAGGTTTGAGGAAGGAGGAGGGTAACATGCCTGTGGTGAGTTGCAGAACCGTTCTACCATCCTAGCAAGGTCACACTCTAATCAACACTTGCTGTGTTTACTTGGACATCTTATTTATTTTGGTTTTTAGCACTCTTTCATCATGATAGCTTGTGGTCATTTTTTGGACCAAAATCCTTCAAATGAGGATGCTAACTACTACTGCTACAAAAAAAATAAAAGTTGATATAGAGTTATCTGCTCCAAGACTTGCAACCTAATAAATGAGGGGAATACTGTATTGGCAATGGAACTCTTCCGCTCATTGTAAAGAACAAAGCACAGAGACCAAGGTCCCTGCTTGCAACAAACAAAGGAGCCCATTTTACCATTTACAACCAGAAAAACTAATCCTCGGTCTTATCATTTGATGACAAATACAATAATCTGAATTAAGTATTATGCAGCTAAGGAAACTTGACAAATTAGCAAACTAAACCAAACATGCATGCAATCACTAACACTCCATCCAGTAATAATAATAATAATTGGCTATCTTTCTTCAACCACTAAGAATGGAGAAGAAAAAAAATGAAAACCCTAATCAAGAAATTGTAAGCTAACCCAAGCCATATATATATAAAATGAAAAGGGGGAGAAAACGTACGGCAAAGTGAGAGAGATTGACGATGGTCCAAGCCATGCCAGGAGAGCAAGCAAAGATAGAGAGAACAATAAGCCAAGAAAAGAACAATATTAATATGTAAGTAGTCCAAACCCCTGGATACATGAACCACTCCGTGTTCCTGTTCAGATCCGCCGGTGGCACCGCCGTCACGTACAGATTCGCCATCTCTATCTTTTCTCTTTCTTTCTTTCTTTCAATGAATTTTTCCTTCTTTTCGTTTCGTTTCAATCAAGTATTGTGGTTTGGTGATTGAACAACAGCGCTCTCTCTCTCTCTCTCGGTGTGGTTGGTTGTTGATAATTATGAAGATTATTTGGATTTATGATGCTTTTATTTATTTTATTTAATAACAAAAAAAGAAAAGAAAATGATTTCAAATTAAGATTAGATTATCGGATAATAATTTAAGACTGGTGGATGGTTGTGATAATTTCAAGAATCTAAAGAAGCAAAAGATTCCTTTCTCTTTCTTCGGCTGGCTGGTTAATCATGAAAATCAAAATTAATTTAATTAATTTACTTCTACTAATTTGATTAATTGATTTATAACATAAAAGAAAAATATATATACATTTGTCTTAACTTGATAATACCAAAGTTGCCCAGTGAAATCACTAGATAGAAAGTACGCGCTATCTATTTTTATTCAACATAAAAAAAAAATTGTAAATATTCTAAAAGAAAATTTAAAATAATTTAATAATATAATTAGAAAATAAGATATTGATAATAAATAAAATAAAAAAATCAACAATAATTCAATGCAAAAAAATAAATATTTTTCAATATTATAAAAATATATTCTTATAATATTTCCAAAACATCTCAATATTCTTATTTATTAACAAAATAAATATTTAATAAGAGTCATATGATTGCATAAAAAGAAAAATAAAAAAATATAAATTTTAATTACCAATAAATAAAATGATGAAATTTAAAAAAAATAAGAAAAATTAAACAAAGTTTGTCAGCACATCAAATCTTTAATCTAGTTGTAAAACCGGGATAATCTTATGGAAAACATATTAAAAAAAACCATAAAACTCAATTATTAAAATCAATGTAATATTAAAGGTGAAATTAAAGAAGAAAAAAAGGCCCGAGTCAACCCTAGTAAACCTGCTGAATCCATGACCCGAAACATGACATCAGGATAACTAGAGAAATTTTTTTAAAAAATAACAAATACTAATTTCTAATGAATGAAATTAAAATAAAAAAAAGGACAAAAAAAACTATAACCATCTAATCTAATCTTCAAAGCTCTTGACATAGATCATGAGAACGAATTACAACATAAAAGACAAACCTAAAAAGTAATAATATCAAATTCTCAACCAACTAAAATAATTAGGGATGAAATTAAAAAAAATATCAAAAAGAAAAAAAATATCAATTTGAAAAGAATGAAGATCAAATTTGACACAAAAAGAAAATAGAATCAAATCATTAGGGATGAAATTAAAAAATAATTTCAATTAATAAAAGGATACGAAAAAATATACAAATAACAATCAAAAGAATGAAGATTAAATTTGATATAAAAATAAAATATCAATAGATAAAATTAAAAAAAAATAATAAAAAATTCAAGACAAAATACACTGCAATAAAAAAAAAATGTCTAATTTGATTCAATAAGTAAATAACTAGATTTTTTTTTTCAATGTCCAAAGTGTTTTTCTAGGAGAGGGGAAGGAAAGAGGGAGGAAAGAAAAAACAAGCAACTAAAGCTCAACCGCAGATTATTTGGTGACATGTGCCTCACCACCATGACAGGGGTGCGAGGTGCATCGAACGTGACCTTAAAATAATAAAAAAGATAGAATTAAATAATGAAAGTGCCCTTGCATTCAAAGCCAATAAAAATTTGATTTTAAAGGGAATTTAAGTTATTGTACTATACAAAAAAAAATGAAAAACCTATAAAGCCCCTGTACACTGCGCAATAAAGTTGTAAAAAGATTGATTAACCCTATTTTTTTTTTATTACTAATAGATCTTATAGAAAAGATCTTCCTACCCCTAGGATCAAGTTAATTAAGTTTTCTCTTTCATGGAAAAATGGTCATTTCACTATGTGAATCAACAATGAATTATAAGACCTTCTATAGTATTTCACACTGAGCTTTTTTTTTTTGTACTTTATACTTATTTGTTCATTGTTAGGGTAGGGGGAACACATTAATATACAACAAGTTTGCAAGTGATAATGATAAATAAATACATGTAAAACAATGATATTCTACTTTGTCACTCTTTTTACTTTTTTGATCATTCTATTTTATACTTCAGTATTTTATTAGGAATATAATAGGTATCTAGTCCAAGTTAATTCCTAATCTAAAAGAAGTAGGAATTGACATTATAAATGACTTGGTTTTTAAGGCTATGTTTGTTTGCTGAAAAGTTTTTTTTAAGTGGTTTCAACAGAAAATGAATTTCTGAAAAATAAATTTTTTTTTTATGTTTAGTAATGTCATAAAAAATAAGATGGAAAATGATTTTTCATTATTTTGTTATGCTATGGAAAATAAGTTGAAAAATAACTTTTTATTGTTTTAATTTTTTTTTCAAGTTTATTAAAAAAAATAGGGACCAAAACTAACATATGAAAAAATTGAAAGATAATAAAATTGAGAAAAAAATCTTATCTTATAAATTATTTCAAAGAAAACAAATAGCAATCAAATAATATGGACCAAAACTGACAAATAAAAAATTTGAAGGATGATTAAATTAAAAAAATTTAATTTCATAAATTATTTTAAATAAAAAATAGCAATAAAAAAACACAAAGACTAAATCTATTATATAAAAAAAGTTAAAAGAAGATGAAATTGAGAAAAAAAATCTAACTTTATAAATTACTTGAAATAAAATAAATAGTAATCAAAAAATTTAAAGCCAAATATGATACATAAAAAATTTAATTAAGAAAATAATAAAAAAAACAAATAACAATCAAAAGAATAATAAGTAAAGTTGAGATAAAAATTAAATTAAATCAAATTCTAAAGGATAAAATTGAAAATAAAAACAAAATCAAAACAAAATACATATAGCAATCAAATGAATGATGACCAAATTTGATACAATTGATAAATAACATGATATTTTTTTTGTTTATTTACAATTTTTAGAAAAGTATATCCCGTCCAAAATAAAATGAAAACACTTTTATGAAAACTAAGCCAAGTTTTTTTTGACGAAAAAATGTTTTCTTTCGATCAATTTTTCTAATGGTAAATAAACATGAGAAAGTTTGGAAAATAATTTTTAAAAAACATCTTTTCATGAAACAAACGAAGTCTTAGTTAAAGCAACAAGAAATACAACATGTCATTTACTGGAAAACCAGAGTTCGAGTTTTTAGACCATAAAAATTTAGATTTCAACTTGTTTTAACTAAAAATATCCAACCTCAGTAACTCCATTTTCAATCTTGTAGTACTCTCTAATCAATTTTAAAATACAAAATCAAACCAAATACTAAGACTTCATGAATCTCATTTTATTTTGTTCAACATGGTTAAAGAGCAAAACCATCTCTATTGAATTATCCTTTCAAAGATGAACTAATTGACATAACCATTAATCTTTTTATGATTGTAATGTGGTTGACTTTAATATTTTTCTTCACTTTTTTTTGTCAACTTTCTCTCTCTTCTTGCAACATAAAGGAACTAGAATGTGAGGTAAATGAAGTTTAAGAACCAAAAGATACATAACTAAAACTATAAAGACCAAAAATATAAAACTGAAAACATTATGAGTCAAATAAAACTTTTGTGAAATATCCTATGACCAAATTGAGCTTTCTTAACATCTAGGGACTGACATTAGAAAAACAAAGTTTTATGACCATGACATAAACACGCAAAACAACATGAACAAGAAATATAAAAATACAAAAAAGAATTAGGATCGAAACATAAACACCTAAAATTACAAGGTCAAAAAATGTAAAAATAAAAAACTTTAGGTTCCAAATTGAATTTCTAATAAAGTTTTATGGATCAAATTGAAAAATTTTCAATTTCATGGACTGATATTTAACTTAAATGAAGTTTTA
>Ga0325402_1005404_pt1 | contig 11946 bp, 3 predicted proteins | sample PopdelMetagenome_22_FD_207212 | JGI IMG/M metagenome (GOLD analysis project Ga0325402, IMG submission 207212) | Populus deltoides microbial communities from Bellville, Georgia, United States - Xylem-PdKOR-R3 | ecosystem: Host-associated > Plants > Phyllosphere > Stem > Wood/Secondary xylem...
ATGTATAAATAAAATATTTGTATATTTGAACGGATTCGGTCATATTTTCTTTCAATAGTATTTTCCTCCCATATATCCGACATTTATAGGGGGTACGTATAAGGAGATATGGCGACAAAAAAAAAAAATTCATTTTGGATAACTGGAGAATACAGATAGGGATACGGTCAGAATACACCTGGGGCATTTTCTTAACTGTTTTTTTTTTTTTTAAATTGCTTCAATATAAGTGGAGTTTATATGAGTTAAAATACTTAATAATTCAAATAAATAGGAGTTTATATCAGTACTATTTAATTAATTTTTTTTCCGGTGATTTCAGCTAATTATAAAATACAGAAATAGAAAGTGTTCCAGGTGCCTGGGCAAATCAGCAAAGCATCTCTGTAAAAGTCAAAAGTCTTTCCCCTTCGTGCTTGCCGAGTTTCTGTTTGTGGATCTGATCAAATTATTGGAAGACATGAATTTTTTTTTCTTTTTATTACGCTCAATGAATAATCTGGAAGCAATGTTGCTTCTATCCCTCGCTTAACTCTTGTTTAAGGTCTCTGATAGGTATGCCCGCCACCGCCAGCCGCAGAAGGGATTGCTTTGTCCAGTATATAAGAGAGACGATAAAGACAGCGAGAGATAATCAAGAGGATTTTCTGTCTATTTTCATCGCCTCTTTTGCAGCGCCATTAAAGCAGACTTTTGCTGCTCCCTTGTACAGTGGTTCCCCTGGTGGGTATAACATGACCATTTGGATTTGAACGCCCACATTGTCCCCTCTGGACTGTTCTGTCGATTAAAATTGAGAACATAGCTAAATTATTGTATCTCATAGATTCATCCGCAATAAAGTTAGCAAGAGTTATGAGTTCATCCATGAAAAAAATATATTTCAAAGTAAAAAATCATCTTTATTTACCATATTTTTCATAAGAGTTTTTCAACAATAATACGAAGAGATACTCTTCAAGACATCAAATCTCACTCTAGAATGCACGTCGTAGCACGTATCTTAACTTGATTTTATAAATAAATCAAGTCATCGTATACCAAATTTAATAGAAAAGTCATATAATTATTTTTTTTATGAATATTTTAAATAGAAATTATACGGAATCATATATTTTAATAAACTTAAATATTTACTTAGATATGTTTTTCTAAGAATTGATTAAGGTGGCTATAGTAGAGTTACTGTTTTATATTATCACCTCGTATTGGATAAATGTTTGAAATTCTACATGAAAGGGATATGAAACAAACCAAATCAAATCAAACCTGATAAACTATACTCGTCGACATGGACCAGTGGTTAAAATAAAAATGATGGTTTATTTTCTTCGAGCGTCACAGCATGCTTGCTAGATCAATAAAAAGGAATTAATTTCATATTGGTAAGAAAAACATAAAATACGTTCTCAACCAATTACCAGCTACCGTCACATTCGTAGGTGAACATGGTCAGGTAAAGTAGGGTGGGAATTGATGTTTATATCTTAAAACTACACTAATATGGATAGCACTAAAACTGAAAGGGATAGAACAAAATTGGATATTATTAAAAAGCTTAGAATAAAGAAGTGGCTGGTCGTTATTTTGTAACTCTCCATGTTGATGTTGGTGGGTACGGTAATTTATTTTATTTTGTGTTTGGGTGCACACTAAATGGGATTCAATTGATTTAGGGTTTAAATTGATTCGGGTTTAAGAAAAAATAGATTAAAGATTTATCTAACTTGATATGGTCAAAAACTCGAGTCAGCCCAAGATGAAATACAAGTAAAAAATTCATTGACTATTTTTTTATTATTATTTTATTAAACCCGAGTTGACATTCATGACTCATAACTAGAGTCTTGCCCCGAGTCAATCCCTGAATCGAGTTTTAAAATCATGATAATAATCTTTTTTATTTTTACATTCTCTCGGGTCAACCCGAGTTGACCATCCCGACCCAGGACCTGGGTCTTGTCCCGGATCAATCCCCTAGTCAGGTTTTAAAGTTATGATAATAATCATGTTGATCCTTACATTGATCAAGGTCAATAGTTAACTCGACTCGAGATTTAGATCTTGCTCTAAGTCGACCATCTAATCAGGTTTTAAAATTATGATAATAACATTTTTTATCCTTATATTGGCTCAGGTCAATGTTTAACCTGACTTATGACCCGAACCTTACCTCGAGTCGAGTTTCAAAATTGTGATAATAACCACGTTTATCCTTATGCTGACCTGAGTTAATGAACAACCTGACCCGTGACCCGGGCCTTGCCCCAAGTCGGCTCTCTAGTTAGATTTTAAAATTATGATAATAATCATTTTTATCCTTATGTTGACATGAGTCAATGGTCAACCCGACCCGTAACCAAGGTCTTGCTTAGAGTCGATATCCTATTTGAGTTTTAAAACTATAATAATAACCATTTTTATCCTTACATTGAATCAAGTCAATGGTTGATCCGACCTATGACTTGCCCCGGGTCGACCTTCGAGTCAGATTTTAAAATTATGATAATAATCATTTTTATTATCACGTTGATCTGGGCCAATGTTCAACCTGATCTATGACATAGGTCTTTCCCTGGATCGACGTCGTAGTCAAGTTTTAAAACTATAATAATAATTATTATTTATTTATATTGTCTCGGATCAACCCGAGTTAACCATTGTGCAAAGAATTGAACAAACTTATCTTATTCTTTTTAGTGAAATAATTTTTTTTTTTACTAGAACAACCTTAAACATGATAAAAATTAATTTTTTGTACTATTTTAAAGTTATACCTCATAAGAAAATTATGATGGGGCGGCCGCTTTGGATATAATTGATGATGCTACGGTTTTCCGGTGGGGGTTCAATGTCACGTTTGGTTGTGTTCTTTGTCCTTCAACCACTCTTCAATTCCATCCTATTTCTGTAATAAAGGGCAGGGGCCTATGTCATTGGAAACTATTTTCAGCGTGACCCTACTTTATATATAACATAAAATAAGCATAGAAAAATCTTGTCTGAACTCAGAACATGGGAAATGCTCTTCACGGTCCTTATTGAATTTGAAAACTAATGCAAATCATTTCTCTTGTAAAATCTACTCGATGAATGAGCTTAAACTACTTCGAAAATTAAAAAAAAAATAAAAAGAGGGTATATTCTTCTCTCTTTTCACATAGGTAGATGTTGCGTACTGAAGAATAACGTATAAAAGATGACATTTTAATTTAAATTATTGATGGTCTAAATTTTTAATTTTTTATATTAGTTGTCGCACTCAATATAAAAATAAAAAAATACAAATTTAAAAGAAAATATAAGGCATGAGATTATTATCTATTTTTTTGAAAGAGACTAAAAATCCTAAAATATACTTTTATTTCAAAGATCTAGATAAGTAGTTAGTTATTATGCTAAAAAAGATAAAAATAACTCTTACTGCATCTTTTTTTGAGAAAAAATTACCTTAGCTTTATGTTCTCCAAAATTTATTTTATACATGTTATTAACTGTTCAAATTATTTTATAAGCTTATTCACAAAACATTTACTATTGATAGATGTTCGTCGAATTAGAGTCAAGCTCTAAATCAGGAATCTCATAACTCAATGATTATATATCCTAAGAAGCAAAAAATCAAACACTAACATGTCAATCATGGAAAGGAAGAAAACAAACCAAGTGAGAATGGAGTGAAACGTGTTTGGAAAAGCCTCTCACAACCTTTATAGAAACAAACAAAGAACTGAAGTAGCGATTGTGCAATGTAAAAAAACATGAAAAAATAAGAATAAAGACACGAAGCAAAGCCAAAAAAACCAGTCAAAAACGCAAATGACAGGATCCCACTCTAAACTAGCAACAAAGACAATAGAAATAACAAAGAAAAAAAACCAAAGGATGAAAAAAAGAAGGAAAAAAAAGGCTAAAAAACACATAACCTAACCTACCAAAACCAAAGAGCATCCACTAATCCACCCTGAATAACCAGCCAAAATACAGAACCAAGAAAAGCCATATGCTAGACCCATCATATCTAGAAAAGAAAAAAGAATGCCAAGTCGTAAAGCCAGCTCCATGGGCAATAACGACAACATCCAAGCTATAAGCAAACGAACTAAAACCAGTCCACCCAGGACACAAGAAAAAAAAATCAAAGAAAGATTATTCTAATCCACAATGATTACAATCTATGTACACAATGATTCAAATGTAATTTCACCTTTTCTTTTAGTTTTTTTTTTTTAATTTTTGTGCCAAGAGCTCAATTTCCACTATATGTTTCAATTTTGGTTAATCATGACCTCGTCGATAAAGCAATCCTTTTTTCTGATGCATTTTCATATTCCATCAAATCATACTTCATTCTAGGTAGCTACAACATAGTTATTGGCAATAGAAATCAACCTTTTCATAAACATAATATTAAAAATAATAATTTTATTGGATTTATCGAGTAATTGACATGACTTAATTTGATTAGATCGTGTTTTTATCTCTTTAACGAGGATTACATTGTATTAGATAAAAAAATCCAACCTGAATTAAGTTGAATTATCTCATTGCTCAATCAAAATTTGTTGTTGTTATTAGTGTTGTTGTTGTTGTTGTTGCTGCTGCTGCTGCTTTTATGTATGTATTTATGCATAGATATCTTTGATTTGTTTTATGGTCAAACCAAATGTTTCTGGTCAAATCATGGTATTCAGTTCGATTCATGGTTGAACCAGTATTTTCAAGTCAACCCGATTGATTTTCTTTTTGTTCAGGTACCTAGGGTTTGTTTGGTTGGTTACTTTTTGATTAAGGAATTTTTGGGCTAAGGGGTTGTTTAGCAAGCATACCCTTAAGCCTATTTTGATAGTTTTGTTTTGAATAAAAATGATTTTTTGCCGAATAAATCCCAAATAATTTCCTAAAAATTCTAAAAAAATTTAAGGACTAATTTTAAATTATTTGTGGGTCCCTTGCATATTTTTCCAACAATATATTTAAAATCAGGGCTAAACACCTACACTTTAAGGTGTTGATCTTGTATTAAATACCCGTTTTTCATCAAAATCTCAAAAAAATAAAAAATTTCTGAAAGACGTATCTAACATCTTGTTCCTGATAAGTTTTTCTTACATTTTCATATTTTGGATTGATTAAGTTAACACCTTTGAAAGAATAATTGTGAAGTTACAAACCTTTAAATTACAAAGGTTGGATCCAAACGAAATGTGTGCACCTTCTCTACCAACTTCAGGTGGTTTTTGATGATGTTTACATTGGTGTTGCTTCGGCGAAGCCTCGAAAGTAGTCAATCCAATCAGCCTTGACTATGACACCTATTTTTCAAAAATCATCCAAATTTTTTCATGTGTTCACACTTGAAAGCCTCCTAAAGGGTTCTTATCAAGGGTCTTAAAACCTCCCTCTCAATATCAAAAGGCCAAAAATGGCTTATTGCCCTCCAAATCTAGCAAAACCATCAAAGAACAAAACCACCATTGCAAAATTAGCCTAGTACAAGAGCTTCCGACTATTAACTTTTGTCTAGAACCCTCTCATTTTGATCAAGGGGCTAAGTTTTGATTAATCTTTTATTGAATCCACCCAAAAACATAAAAAACCCTTATGAATATCCCCTTGGAAAATCAGAAAAATAGACAAGGAAAAGGGGTAGAAAAAAGAAAAGAAAAGTGTGGGGAAGTACTTTATTAATAGATCCTATTATAAAGGTTTAATAGCCTAACATAAAAGGTTTAATAAGCTTGGGAAAGAACAAGAGTGAAAGGTAAAAAAGGAAGGAAAAGAGAAGGAAAAACAATAACCTATAGTTAGCAAGTTTGGAGAAGATATAACCATGTAAAAACTCAAGGGCAGAGTCTATGTGGCCTGCCCATTCATCGTTTCTTAATGTTTAATGACATTTTAGGCTTGTTTTGGTATCACATGGTATTAAGCTTGGATGTTGTTTAATGCATGAAAATGTAGTTTTTCTTCTTGATGTTGCTTTAAGTTAGTTCATATTATTTTCTAGATGTTTATGAAACATTTAGATGTTGTTTTGTAATATTCCAAAAGTGGCAATGGTTGTTTGATGTCTATTTCTAGGTTGCTAGTTCATGTCCTTAGTTCCTGAGCTTGGTTTTTGTCGCACCCGACATCGCGGCGACCCACAAATAAATCCTAGATTATGGAAAAAGAACATATTTCTGACATGTTGTTCTTTTAGGAAAAAGGTCTTGTTTAAGGAGTCGCCACCTAGTATTATGGTTACTAGGAACCCTAACTGGTCAACAGAGATTCTATGGTTCGGGACTGGTTACGTAAAAGGGAAGATATTATCACCCCTTAAACGTTCTGCCTGAGGCAGACTGCATTGCTGATTTTGTCTTAAATTGCTAAACATTTATTCACTTATGCTATGATGATTTGTTTATAATATTCCTGACTATGGCGCCAGTGAATATTCGATCGCGAATAATTCCAACTCTGGCGTTGGTAAAAATTCCAGCACAAATAATTCCAACTCTGGTGTTGGTAAAAATTCGTAGCTACCAAAAAATTAGTATATTTTCTTTTCTTTTCCCTTTTTTATTCATGATCCTGATATAAGTGAATAAATTGACAAAAATATATTTTTTTCTAAGACATGCAAAATTTTTATTTCTACACTTTCTATTTTTTATTTTTTATTTTTTTATTTTTTTGTTTTGGGGGCTGGGCCCAGCGCAGCCCAAAAGGGCTGGGCTGGACCCAGCCAGCCCGGCCCGGTCACTGGCCCAAGCCAGTGACCGGCCGGGTAAAGACAGATGAAGCACGCGTAGAGTGGCTCCACGCGTGTATCATGCACAGTGCGAAGGTAATTAATTTACCTTCGCACCGTGCAACGTTACATTCAAATTGAATTTCAAAGACTTACCCGTTCTCTGGAGACGGTGTGGATGGTGGCAACGCGGTGGCCCTCCTCTGCTTCAGCTTTCCCTCCTGCTTTCCTTTGCTTCTGTGCCCACTGTTCCCTTTTTCCTTTGTTTTTCCCTGCTTTCTCGGTCCTTGCGATGAAGAACTGAAGGCGGTGCTGGCTTCTCCCTTCAAATCTGGGTCTGGGTTTTGTGTTGTGTTTTTGCTCTGTGTTTTTTGTTTTTTCGTTTTTCACCCCGTGCGTTCTTTGTTTTCTCTGGCTTTATAGCCACAGAATGCCACCGTTACTAGGTAATAAATCGACTGTTATTGCAGGAGTAATGGCGATGCATCCGTTTTTGTTCGGTTGAGTAAAGAAGAAGATGAACAGTGTTGATGGACATGGCTAATTGCATTTTGATCTTGACATTTTGAATTTTAGCAGTCTAGTCCTTGGGTAAATTGTAATTGAATCCCTACATCTCAACGCCATTTACACATTGTCCTTAGGTTTTAATTTCTTGCAAATTTGACCAGAATCAACCCTATGCTTTGATAATTTTTCAATTAAGCCCCTGATTTTATTAATTAAATTAATACCAATCTCAATTAAGTCTCAAAACTTATCAATTCTCCAATTAAACCCTTGGTTGGATTAATTAAATTAGTTTCAAGCTTAGTTAAGTCTCAAAACTTTATCAATTCTCCAATCAAACCCTTGATTGGATTAATTAAATCAATTTCAAGCTTATTCAAGTTTCAAAACTTATCAATTCTCTAATTAAACCCTTAACTTGGTTAATTAAACTAGTCAAGAATTTAATTAAATCCTTAAACTTCCAATTATGTTGCCCTTAACCCAAATTTTAATTCATTCTTCAATTATTTTATTTTTACTTGTTTTTTTCATTATTTTTTCAATAAATAAAATAATTAAAATAAAAGGTTAAAAATTGGGTTATGACAGTTTTTATCTTAAAGAGTTAGTTTTGGATATAAATTTAATGTATTGGTTGGTTGTTGCAATTTTGGTTTTAGAAATTTTAAGCATGTTTTCTATTATTTGTGGTTTTTTGTTGTTTGTTTTAATTAAAACGTATATGAATATTGTAATGTGGTTTGTTAAGGTAAAAAAATGGAAGTTTAAAGCTTCAAATGGGCATTTATAGGTCTCGAAACAACTTAAGCATTTCTGGGTTTTTGTTGTTGAATGTTCTTCATGTTCATCCGAAGAACATTATCTTGGGTGCTAGTTTTAGGTTTCGTTTTGATTCAATTTTGGTTTCTGCATGTTTGTAGGACTTCCTTAATTGATAATTTAGGGTCTTCATGCATCAATAACAAGTTTTATGTAGATTTTTAATCCTAAGGTTTTGGTTTTGAACCAAAACCCATTTTGACAAAGTCATGTTGATTCTTTGATATTCGAACTGAATGGATGCTTGATTCTTGGTTCATGCATGATTATGAACAAAAATTTGCATTTGATTGCTTGAAAACTTCTCTGGCTTGAGATTTGTGTTACTAGGTTTGGTTTGAATGTTCATCGGTATTCTTTATTTTTTATGGGTTTTGATCCGTTTTGACAAATGATTTTTTGGTTTGTGTGTTTTTTTAAGTCTCATTCATTTTGGTTTCTGGTTTAAGTCTTTTTAGTTCAAACCAGGGGTCTTTGGTTCGGTTTAGGGTTGAACTAGAGTTTTCAAGTTAACATGATTGGTTTTTTTGGGTCAGGTACCTAGTCTTTGTTTGGTTGGTTACTTTTTTGTTGAGAAATTTTTGGCCTGAGGGGTTGTTTGGTTAAAACACTCTTAAGCCTATTTTGACAGTTTTGTTTTGAATGAAAATGAATTTTTTGCCAAATAAACCTCAAATAAATTCCTAAAAAAAAAATTCAAAGACCAATTTAAACTTATTTGTGGGTCCTTTGCATATTTTTCCAGCAATTTTATTTAATATCAGGGTTGTACACTTACACCATAAAATACTGGCCTGATATTAAAATATTTATTTTTTGTCGAAATCTCCAAAATTTATGAAAAGAATTTAAGATATATTTAGACCTCACAATGCAATTTACCTCAGGTACGGTACACTAGGGATGCTAATACCTTCTCTAATTACAATGAGTTCTCTATCTTAGAATTTTATATAAGACTAGTCTATCTAGGTCTCTTAATAACCTTGAATCAAATAATTAAGTAGCGATTTTTTAAGCTCAACACCTCGCGTACTCGCGTGATGTATATGAATTTTAAAATTTATTAATGGTTTTATGTATAGATTTTATTTTATAGATAATGATGGAGTGAGAGAGTTTTATTATTTTTTGGACTTTATTTTTTTAATATGTGATTTACGTGGATATTAGTCATGATTCAAAAGAAAAAAAAGAAGAGAGAAAAGAGAACGGGGTCGCAGTAGGTGACAATTTACCAAGATTATTAGTGTGAGGATACCAAAAAAAGAGGCTGGTACACCAAAAAAAAACAATGGATCCCACCCTTTTTAATCCCTAATCGGTATTCGACTGAAAGTGATATTCTAGGGAAATAAAGAAGAAGTTGGCAAGGACGGAAACCGCTTAACTCCCGGCTCACCGGTCCCCATCGTAGTGGACGTGTGAAGGTTGCCTGAACCGATCGAGAAGGCTCTTGGTAAAAACTGGCAAACAACCAAACATTTTGGTTTTACTTTTTTGTGGTAAAGATGACTTACTGATTGAGCCATTAATTGGCTGATGATAACAGGAGGGAAAAACAAAAAAACGTCATTACGGTGACAAAATCCAGAAGAATCCTCTGTTTATTTATGAAAAAAAAGCTCCAGCTTAGTAAAAGAGTCAACACTTACCAAAAAAAAAAACAGGTTAAATGAAATAATCATAGAAAAATAATAGTTTTTAAAAATTATAATTTTTTAAAACAAATAATATGCCCACCCGTGATGCAAGAGGATTTATTAAAGTCTGCCAAAAAGAAAATAAATAAATAAATAAATAAATGTGGTTTGTCTCTTGTTACAACGATCCACTGGCCGCAATATTCAAAAGAGCAGCGTCTCTCTCAGAACAGTAGCATAGGGTAAAAGCTTGTATTTTGTAGCTAACTCGAGCCGGAGCTAGCGGTCAGAGCATTTAACCCTAGTTGGCCTGAAACTGTGTGCGGCCACTTTCTTTTTCCATATTGCCCGTATTCTCGTATTTTCTTTTTTTTTTAATATTAACTTTTCCTTTATGGCATCTCAAATGATCCATCTTAGATCGGAATTGTGTATTTCTTAGTTTTCTTTTGAATTTATATCTATATTTACTGCTTGCATGCCCCTGGAATGTGTAGAGCGGTCCAAATTTGATCGAATTTTATTTTATATAAATAATCAAATTTCTAGTAATTTGAGTATGGATACTTTAGGCTATGATATAGCTCGTGTATAGTGTTCATCTATAATTAAATTTATTTGCAATGTTAGTGTTTTTATTTTAAAATTATAGTATCAAAACTAGTATCTTTAAAAATATTTATCTAAATGATTAATTTATTTAGGACACACATTTGAAATTTTATCAATAAAGCTATTCCCAATTTAAATTATTTTCTTATTATCTCAAGATTATTTTATATTACTCACTTATCCAATATTAATCATTAATTCAGATAAATTTAATATTTTTAGATTATTTGTCAATAAAAAAATCTATTTTAGTAGAAAAAAACAAATGTATTTATGTCTGTATATTTAATTAAATTGTTAATTACTATTCATTTTTTAAAAATCACTATAAATTATATCATCTACCTTAATCATTTCATAGGAAAAAGGTATAAAAAAGCTATAAATAATATATAATTCAACTTCTATAACAATTAAAAGCTATATTTATAGTTTTTTTTTAATCATCTAGTAAGTGGCCAGTGGTAAGAGCTTGGGGCTAAGGGGTTTGTTCCGCCTGTGGTCTCAAGTTCGAGCCCTATGATTGCTAATATGATAGTTATTGGAGACTTACATGGTCGTTAACTTCAGGGCCCGTGGGATTAATCGAGGTACGCGTAAGCTGGCTCGAACATCCACGTTAATAATAATAATAAAAAAACTCATAGACTACTTCGTTGAGAGATTTTGAAAAGATTTCCTTGATTTCATTTTTATTTTTTTTCTTACATCTTAACAAAAAAGAAAAAAATACAATACAAATGTTGAAGTAAGAGATTTTGAAAAGATTTCCTTGATTTCTTTTTTATTTTTTTTTCTTACATCTTAACAAAAAAGAAAAAAATACAATACAAATGTTGAAGTAAAACTAATTACAACATGAGATATTTGGTGGCTTCAGGAAGATAAAATCATCAATAAATATTTTAGATCTTGTAATTTTCGTACGCAGTGATGTATGAACTGAGGATACAACAGATAAATATTTTAGATTTGGGACTTAATTAAAAATGAATATATAAGTTAAGGACTAAATTAAGTGTCTGCAATATCCAGTTGAGCGCTGTCTTGGCTTCCTCTCCTAAAACTCGCGAAAGCATCACGGAACCAACAACAAATCATCACTTTAATTTAGGATGTTTATAAGCATAGTTGCTCAGTTGGATATGAAAATATTAAAAACAATATTAAATTTTTTTTAAAAAAAAAAAGCAAAAACAATATTGGGATTGAATAATGGAAAGGGATTTAAGGAGAAATGTTAATGTAATAATCAAAACTAAAAAAATAAAGGGATTGGACAGGCTCCTTAAAGTTCCCTGTTGTTTTCCTGCCTTCTGAGGATACACAGAGTTCTCTTCAGATCCGAATAAAAAGGTCAATGGAATAGGAAAAAGAAACACATGAAGGACTTCTATATCCACTACAATTACTTTACTGCTACCGCTCCTTTCGGCCTTTTTTTCTTTATTGGGTGCGTGTTAAACTTGCCCTTTTCCTGTTCTTTCAAAGCAAGTGTCTGTGTCTTTTTTTGGACTCTTGCATGATTCAAAAAATCTTTTCTGCTTATTCGATGATACCCTTTTTATCTGCTTCTTTTACTGCCATGATTTCTTGGTTGAATCTGTGACGACTGACTCT
>Ga0325402_1005405_pt1 | contig 11944 bp, 2 predicted proteins | sample PopdelMetagenome_22_FD_207212 | JGI IMG/M metagenome (GOLD analysis project Ga0325402, IMG submission 207212) | Populus deltoides microbial communities from Bellville, Georgia, United States - Xylem-PdKOR-R3 | ecosystem: Host-associated > Plants > Phyllosphere > Stem > Wood/Secondary xylem...
TGGCAAGGTCTTCATTTAATTGTTTTCAAAAGTTTAGCAATTAAATTTGGGGTAATACCATCTTAATCCCCCATCCAAATTCGTTAATATTTCCATCCAAGGTAACTATTTTATGTGCCAAAATGATGTCTATTTTAAGAGAACTTAGGTTTATATATATATATATATATATATAAACATACAATGATTTTTGGCGTTTGGCACTACATTTGAAAAGCATTTTCAAAATAATTTAAATTTTTTTTTAAATTAATATATTTTTGATGTTTTCAAATTATTTTGATATGCTAATCTAAAAATAATTTTTAAAAAATAAAAAAATAAAATTAACATATAATAATTTCAGGTTTATAAAACCAAACCGATTTGTTTTCTAAAAATTATAATTGGTTTTTTTCATGGTTTGATTTTTTTAATATTTTTTTTGTTTTTTCAATTTAATTACTCCTGCTTTGTACTGCCTAAGAGAACGTAATTGAGGAATTGGCAATAGTTGAAGGGTTGGTGTGCAAGTTGGGGTCCCAATTGATAATAAAAAATAGAGAAATTGGTAATAGTTTGATTGAAAGAAATCCTTCTGGGGGACAATTTGATTGAAAGAAAACAAATATACATGATAATTAAACTATGCTCTTTGGTTTTTTTGTAGAGAGGAATCACAGAGACATACATCTTTTCTAGAGGGAGCATTTCTTCATATTTGTAACAGAGCATGAGGCATGAAAAACAAGATTAAGGTTGTATGTATGGAGTTCTGGGTTTTATCCACCCATATAGCCGTTAAACTCAGCTTTAATCAAAGCGGATTAATTCATGAAATTTAAGATTTGAAATCTGGTTCGAGCTAAGCATCTAGATGAATTGGACAAGATTTTGACCCGATAAAATGCAGTCTTGATACCATTATTTGTCTCGAGCAGGGATACTTGTCTGCTCCCACAAACAACTGTCTTCCACTCCCACAGACATTGCCAGCTCTCCTTGTACTATTATTTGTCTCGAGCAGGGATACTTGTCTGCCCCATGATGAAAATCATCTATTTTGACATGATCCTCAAATAGAATTCATCTTCACAGCAGTGCTTATGCACTCATCTTTTCGTTCTGAACGTGGCACGCATCTTATTATGTTATTTTTTCCCATGGCAGGCTTCGCTTGCAAAATTTACTCCGGATTTCGTTCGCCCAAGAAATTCAGTGGCTTGCATTTATATGAGGAAACCCAGAAGTCAAAGAACAATACTACTACGTGCAAACGTCTTCTCTCTTGATCTTTTCCAGTTGGTGGATGGATTAAAGTCAATTCTGATGGGGCTCTGTGACTAAGCAGGTTGCAGCAGGGAGTGTTCTGAGAGATGATAAGGCTGACTGCGGGGGGTTTTTTTTTTTTTTTTTTCCTTCTAATCTTCAAAGAAGAGCTTTTGGGAGGTGCTGACTGGCTTTGGCTCGGAAAGAGGGCTACAGGATGGTTGAGGTTGAAATATACTCTAAATTTAAAATTTAATATTATAGTATTGGTTATTTTTTATTTTATAATATATTAAAATAATATTTTTTTTAATTTGTGATTGAGGTTGAAGTAGACTTTAAGTTAGTGTTTGGCATTATGTCAGTGGTTATTTTTTATTTTAAAATATATTAAAATAATATATAATTTTTATTTTTAAAATTTTATTTTTGACATTAATATATTTAAACGATCAAAAAATATTAAAATAAATTATTTAAAAAAAATACGACGCCGCCGCGTAAACAAACATATCCTAAATTAACTAAGATATTATTATGCAACACTTTTAGATTGAGTTTAATTAGTGTTATGTAATATGGTGGAAAAATTCATTTATGATTTTTCAAAATATCAAAAAACATCCTTTTATCTCAATTATTTTCATTTTTTATTCCAATACAGTAAATAATTAAACACTACCTTGTCCTTGTAGTCATAATTTTAAAGATTAAAAAAATCATAAGAGTGAAATTGAAAACATTTATAAAAACCAAGTAAACTTGGACAAATATCATAAACATGGTTAAATCTTAAAAAGCTCACAACTTATGAAACCCTGGATTCGGATCCTATCAAGAAGTTTATTATAAGCCAATTAAAAAATTAAAAAATTAAAAAATTAAAAACTTGTCAAAGTAAAACAAAAAAAGCCTCGAGCAAGCTGAGTAGCCAAACTGGGTCAACAAATCAAACATATGACGTAAGACATGAAATTGAGATGACCCTATAAATAGGAAAGCAAAAAAAATATTACCGTTAAAAAATATTCAAAAAAATTGCTTTCAAAAGGGATAAAAGTTGACTCGAGCTAATCCTTCAAATTTATGACTCAGATCATTAGACCGGGGTGATCCCATTATAGGCAAACCCAGAAAAACAAAAATAAACAAAAATCTTAATCAAATAAATATTGAGGGATGAAATTGAGAAAAAAACAATAAAAAAACACAGCAAAACAAAAACAAAAAGCAATTAAAAGAATTAGGACTAAATTCAATATAAAATTTAAATGAAATTAAATGTTTAGGGAAAAATCAAATGAAATTAAATGTTTAGGTAAGGATTGTAAAAAACAAATCCATTAAGAAAATGATTTAAAAAAATAACAATTAAAAGAATTAGAACTAAATTTGACATAAAAATTAAATGAAAATAAATGCATAGGAGTGGAATTGAAAAAAAAATCAATCAAGAAAATGATTCAAAACAAAACAAACCAAATAACAATTAAAAGAATAATGATCAAATTTGAAAACAAATTAAAAAAATCAAATAACTAGGGATGAAATCGAAAATAAAATCCAATTACAAATAATTAATGTAAATAAAAACAATTATAAATAAAAAAAGATGGACTGAATCAAAAGAAAAAATAAATTGAAAGGCTGATATGATTTTTTGCATGGTCAACATGCAAGCATGCAATCCGAGGAAGAAAGATAAATAAAAAAAAGTAATTTTGCACCAAACCACACCGAATCATCTAGAAAAAAAGAGAATGTCGAGACTAATCCAATAATATAACGGAATCACAACCACAAGAACCAGGTGTAAGTATTGCTAAAAGGCAACAAAACGACTGAAAATACCAATAGAAGTACACAACAATAACAAATAAATCATGATGATGGAATCACAATCAAGCCATTGATCTGTTTTGGATAATAATGATTACTCTCGTATGGTCAAGTATATTGCAGCAACCATAAAGGGACACTGGATAATATAATGATATGTGGATTTGCTCCTTTCGCTGTGCATCTCTTAATAATAATGGTCAAAGAGGGTTGGCATACAACACCTTCATGAGAGAAAAAACGAGAGCCATGTTCTGAATAATTAACACAATCATATACAAAATCCAAGACTTGATCTGGCAAATCAAGATGAAATCAACTTTTTGGCTACTTTTTGGAGTCTAATCTGAGGAGGTCTGTTTCAGCTATATATATGGCAAAAGAAAATTGTATATGTAGCTGAAAATTGAAAAAATGCGACTTGACAATTATATTGGGGGTAAATGATATTTAGAAGTTATTAACATATTTTTTTAGCTTAAAAAGATTCTAGTGAATGAACTCAAAATCTATTGCATATGGAATCATATTTTGTTTACAGAGACATATTGAATCATATATTTGTTTAAAAAAAATATTAAGATGACTATATATTAGATTGACATAAATTAACTTGTATTAACTTACCAGATCCATGACCCGGGTCATGAGATCGTGTTAATATAATAAAAAATAAATAAAAATAAATTATAAAATTCAATTCTCAATCAATATAAAATTAAAGATAAAATTAAAAAAATCAATTAAAAAAAACACTCGATTCATCTTGGATTAACCTTCCAAACTCATTATATGGGTCATGAAACTAAGATAACCCTATAAAAAATAAATTGAAAAAAACTATGAAACTAAATTCTTAATCAACTTAATATTAAATGATGAATTTACAAAACAAAAGTAAATGAAAAAAAAATAATGGAACTTGTCATTGTCTCAACTATCCGATGATCAAAAAAATTTAGATCTAAGTTTTTGTCATTGCCTCAACTCAAGTTTTTGTATTTGTGGCCAACTGATTATTAATTGTTTATATTAATAATAAAGATCTTTCTAGCTCTTTTAAGTATAAAGCTGATAATAATTATTTACAAAACTTGACTCAAAAGCCTTTAGAAAATAGTTTTGTAAATTTTTTTTAAGGGTAATTGAGCAATTTTATTATGTTAAAAAAATCAAAAAGAATTTAAAGCCCCTAATGTAAGTTTATATATATATATATATATTTCAAGGGTAACAAAATCATTTTACTTTGAAAAAAAGTAAAAAGATTAATCTATCTTTACACAATTTGAAAATGACAATTGAATCATAGTGAAAAAATTATTTTACTTTCAAGTCATGGTTCAAAGGTTTTATGATTAAAGAGTAAGTACACACTACTTTCTTTTGAAGATTTAGTTTTTTGATAATCCTATTTTAAAGTTGTCTCCAATAACTTTAGAGTATCAGAGTAAGAAATGTCTTGTTTTTTTAAAAAAAATAATGTAAAGTTATATATATATATAAAAGATCTAACTAAAAACTAAAAGATAAAAACATAAAACATAGTAAATCATAGAAAACATAAAAACATTAAAAACAAAGAAAATGTCTCTTAAAATAAATTAACTTGTAAAACCTAAAAAAAGAAAAAAGTTGCGTCCATAAAACTTCATTTATGTCATGACAATGAAATAAGTTTTACAACTTACAAACTTACTGTCTTACATAACATGAATTTTTTAAAATTTTCATTATTTTTTATTTTCATGGGTTATTTCAATTTTTTTTTTTTTGGAATCTTCCAAGCTCTTATGTTTCTAGGTATTTCAATTTTTCTAGTTTTTGTTTTAATTTTTCTTTTCTTTTCTATGTTTTTCAAGCTTTTGTTAAAGTTTTTTATTAGTGTTTTTTGATTTAATGGTTTATTTTAGTTGTTTAGGTATATGGATATCGTAATATCAACAAAAAGTAATTAAAGAAATTAAAGCTTGAAGACCAAATTTCACAATAAGAAAAATATGAGGCACTAAAGTTAATGGGCATATTAATATTGGTTGGCGTGTGCAATGCATACACTAGTATGTGAAGGAACCTACAACCCTTTAGTGGCATGTATGGGTTTCTCTAGTGGCGAAACACCATGTTTCGCGATGACGTTGGAGAAACATGACATGAGCTTCCATCTAGGGTGGCAGGTGTGATGTGAAGATTGATAGTTTGTTGCCAACAATGTTTTTTTTTTTCCCCTCTTATTTTCTTTCTCTTATCATCAAAGTTCAGAGTTGTACTCTTATTTTGTTGTCATTTAAGATTTGGTTCTTATTTTTTTATTGCTAATTTTTCTTCTAGGTTCTTTTATAGAATTTACTCTTTTTTTTCTTTAATTTCGCTCTTCAATTCAAAATTTTAAGTTGTCTTTTTTTTTTTTCTTAAAAAACATTTGGTCCTCATTCTTTTAATTGTTATTTTTTTTTATTTTGGGTCATTATGTAAAATTGAATTTTATTTTTCTATTTCACCATTCAATCCAAAACTATAAGTTTTCCTCTCAAATTTCCTTTTATTTTAAAATTTATCATTGTTATTTTGATTGCAGTTTTTTTTTATTAAATCCTTTTCTAGATTTAATTTTTTTTCAATTTAATCCGTCAATATTGGATTTGTTGAGAATTGAGCTTCGTTGTTTTTCTTGATGAGATGATCTCAGTTTTAAGACTCAGGTTATAATTTTGAAAACTTAACTCGGGTTGACATTGTTTCTTTTTTTTTAAGTTTGATTTTTTTCACTATTTTTTTTAATTTCATCATTCGATATTTTTTTTTGAATTGGGCTTCGTGATTTTCTTCAGTGTTCTTTCTATGAGATTATTATAATCTCAAGACTTAAGCTACAGGTTTGATAAATTAGCCTAAATCATCTCGAGCCTTATTTTGGGGTCATTTTTTTAATCTTATTTTTTTTTTGTTTCATTCATCAACATAGGGTTGGTTTTAAAATTGTGCTTCATATCTTTTCTCATTTTCCCTTCTATTTGGGTATCTCATTTGCATGATCTAGGTAGCAGGGTTTAGTGGGTTTGCAGGTGTTTTGTTTTGTTAATTGTTTTTTTTTTTACCCTTCTTTATTGAGTTTGCTGGGAATTGAGCTTTGTAGTTTTTATTTTATTTTATTTTATTTTATTTCTATTAGGTTATCTTAACTTCATAACCAGAGTTGTAGGTGTCGCGGGGTGCGCATGCCGCATCGTCTGGTGACGATGGAGGCTTTTGTCATGCCTCCTGATGAGGTGTTGTGTGTTGGAAAGAGTTTTGGATTTAATCATAAAATTATGATTAATGTTTAGGAGTCACCACCTAGTTTTATGGTCACTAGGAACATATAGTCTGCTAGAGTCTGGGTAAGAGACTGGTTGTGCAAGGGGAAGATGCATCACCCCCAGTGCACCCTACCTAAGGTAAGCTGCATTGTTGTTTGATTGTTTTTTTCTAGGTCGGATTTTTATTCGTTGGTCTTTTCAAAGGTTCAAGGTAGATCTCTCTTCATGAGAAAGTCTCTACCTTATTGGGTTAAATCATAATCGTTCTAAAGTCTGAATTTTAGCATTGCATTTACTTACACCTTGTATCTTTAATATCTGAAGGTGTACTTTATCGTGTAATTTTATACCCTACAAATATTAAAGTCTACATCTGGATCCTAGAAAAAAGATTGGAAAAAGGTTTTTAATATTTTGACCAAACCCTACTGAATGATTATAAACTTGTTATGATATTCTATTCATTTTTTTTTCTTTTCAAAACATAAGAAATATGCAATTTTTAATGAAAATATGCTTGGAAAATTTTTAGAATTTGGCTGTATGTATGAATTTTTTTTTTGAAAGGGGTAATTAATTTAAAATATTTAAGATTTTTTTGAATTTTTTTAAATTATAATAATAACAACATATAATATATTATTATATTAACATATTATTAAAACATGTGGGTTGGGGCAGCCCAACTAACTGGGCCGATCTCAGACCCAAAAATAGGTGGGCATATATCGGCCCAAAATGGTTGGGTCGAACTCGGCCCAACAGATTCTTCTTCTTCATTTTTTTTTAATTTTGGGGACAGGCTAGACCTGGCTCAACCAACTGGGCTGGGCAAAGACAGGTCCAACCCAAAGTAACTTAGTCATTAGCACAACCCAGTGACTAAGTTGCATGAATAGTGCAACGTGAATTATAATTCACGTTGCATTGTTCGTAACTCAATGTATGAACAGTGGAACGTGAATTATAATTCATGTTCCACTGTTTGCATGTAGTGGTAGCAGAGAAGGGAGGAAGAAGAAAAAGAGAGGAGGGAGGCTTACCTGGCATTGAGAGTTGGCGGCCTGATTAGTGGCGCACGGTGTGACTGGAGGTGGTGAGGCCAGCGACTAACTCTGGTTGCAGTTGGAAGAAGAAGAAGCAGAGGCTTGCAAAGGAGAGGGGAAACTCGCAGTTGGAATTGTTGGAGTGGCTGAGGAGAGAGTTGCTACCCTACCTTCCGTTAGGAGGGACTAAAGCTTCTGGACAGGGAGGTTGTTGCTGCTGGGGTCGCGGTGGCATAGAAGAAAAGTTTTGCAGAGGAGAGAGAGAAGCAGTGCAACCACCACGTGAGATGTTTTGATAGCTTTTTGTGGTGGAGATGATGGTGGGAAGACTGGTGATGAAGGTGGTGGTGGCTGAGAGCCACGACGGAGAGAGAAATAAAAAAGAGAACCAGTTACAAGAAAACTGGGCGGGGAAGGCTGGTTTTCGGCCATCTTTACATTTGATTTTCTCCTTCTCCAGGGCATGAAATCCACCCTTATTTATAGGAGATCAAAGAGGGTAATATTGTTTACATAGGGGAAAGATTTCAACCCTTAATTCGGTTGGGAACAATCTCAACCGTTAGCTCAAAATGTACCTCGTGAGTTGTCAAATCTGCAGGAAAAGGCTGTCTGAGTTGGCCTATTTAGGCTGGCGCCAACATCGTCTCGTTGTTATTCATCCTGAGCTGTTCACATGAGGTTGTAGAGAAATTACAGGTGACCATTTGCGTGCATGTTTGTTAGATTTGATGGAGAAATGAAGCATTAAATGCACATGAAAAGTAGGCACCCAAACCGTTTCTTTCGGGTAAAACAGGGAAGATAATGAATAGTAACCAAACGACGCGTCATCTGCTTCTTCTTCTTGTTTTTTTTTAATGATCAAAACGACGTTGATTAAGGTTAAATTAGGGATTTCACTGAAGTTCAATGTACTCCTTCAACTTTCAATTGTTTCAATGGAACCCCTAATTGACCATAAACTTTTGATTTAAAGCAATTAAGCCCCTGATGAATTACCGTTTGAGCCCCGGATTTACGTGCTTTTTGCAATATGGTCCTTGGTCTCAGATTTATGCAATTTAACCCCTAATTGACCATTAAACTTTCAATTTCTTCAATTTCACCCCCGGTTTTTGTCAATTAAGCCCCTATAGTTTGACGCCTCTTACTAATTGGTCTTTGACTGCGAATTTTATCAATTTAACCCCTAGTTGACCCCAAAACTTCAATTTTCTTGAGATTTTACCCTTGATTTCAATTAATTAACTTGGTAAAAATTAAATTTGGTCTCTTAAAATTTCAATCTTCTTAATTAAGCTCAAATTAGGCTCCTAAACTTAATTTTTCACCAATTAAGCCCCAAATAAAATTAATTTGACCCATTTAAAGTATAATTAAGTCATTGCATTTAATTAAATCCTTCAATTGGATCCAAATTAATTCTTAAACATAATTAAAATTCAATTTGGCTCATGATTAAATCAAATTGGCTTATTAAAAATTTAATTATGTTCTTGGACTTAATTTTTATGCAAATTCATCCAATAATCATTTAATTTAACCTTGAATTTGCACTTTTCTCCATTTTTTGGCATAATAGGGTGCAATTAGGCCTTGAATTTCCTCCAAAATTGCAGCTTGATTCCCTAGTTTACTTTCTCCATGTTGCCAGCCTTTATTTTATTTTTTTGATTTTTATTTTGAAAAGAAAAGAAGTGATTTTTTGGGAATAACCCAGAATTGGGGTATGACAGTAGGTTTGGTATACTAACTTAGGTTGATTTAGGTCTAGTTTTTTTTGTCTTTTCAATTTCATCTTTCCACATTGGATTAGTTAGGAATTGAGTTTTGATATTTTTTTCTTTAGGCAAGCATTTTTTTTGACATATTATTATAATAAGTTCTTTTGGTTTAATTTGATCTATTTATTGTCGTTGTATGTTTTTTATTATTTAATTAAATAAATACCTACTTATTTAACCTAGTTGGGTCCATGATCTAAGATGAATTTTTTTTTTTTACCTTTTTAAACACGCTTATAGTGCTTGGATATTTTTTCTTACACTAAAAAAAGTTGGTATGACATTTTAATGTTCACTAAGTGCTTGTTTGAGAGTTTGATATATATTGTGTTTCAAAATATTTTTCACTTGTAAATGTATTAAAATAATATTTTTTTATTTTTAAAAATTTATTTTTGATGTCAACATATCAAAACAATGCAAAAAAAAATAAAAAAATAATTTTAAATAATTTTTAAAATTTTAAATAAACAATATTTTAGCCATAATGCTAAACATGTTTTAAAACACCATAATATTTAAAATCCAAATGGTCATAACAGAAGCAAAGCAACGGAATAAAAAGCCTTCTATTTATCCCACATCGACAAGATGTGAGTTTAGGGTTTAGGACCTTGAATATAAATAAAGCTCTAAGAAGGTGTAATAGATTTACCCGTCTTGTCAGGGGTGAAAGGCGACTTGTCTATGATCGTTTAGAGATGGCGAGTCGTGCCGACACCTTGTACATCGAACACATCTTTAAGGCGAGTGAGTTCAGCCCTACTTTAGGTTGATCTTGCCCGCCAATTTTTGGAAGCCTCCCTTACGGGAGAGGCTGCCAATAATTCTAAGTATTAGACTATGTAGAGATAACTTAATAAGAGTACGCAAAATCCCAATTTACCATGTTTTTGACAAGATTAAAGATGCATCAATGGCGTCTTATGTGGGGGTGTCAAATTATGGGTTTTGTTTTAAAGTTTGAGTCTTTATTGGCGGTGTGATTTAAAGATTTTGTGTGCTTCAGTTCATTTAAGTAGGAAGAGAGAGGAGATAATTGCTACTTAGTATATTGGGTTGTTGTAAACATTGATGTTTTAGTTTAATGAGTAATTATTGGTTGAAATATGTAGTCTTTTCTTATGATATCAGAACGTTTTGCTTCGAATTTTATCTTAATTTCATATTTAGTGCTTGCTCAGTGGAGGGATTAGTTGTAGGGTTTTTTTTTGTCAATTAAGTGTGTCAATTTATAGGATTTTTTAGTGTTTTGAGGTATATTTTAAGTTAATTGTTTATCAAATGTTTGGTTAGTTAAGAGACAAGGAGTTGATTAGTCTTGTTGTTGTAAATACTGCTACGTTTACTGGAAATAGTTATATGTACTTTTCCTGGCCTTTTGTCTAAGATCAAGTGTAATTAGTTATTTTTTACTTAAATTTGTATGTGTAGGGAAAAGATGCAGCAGCTGTAGGCGCATATGATATGCCTTCATGTGAAACTTTGATTTATTTTACCCTGTCTTACGCTTTTTCGGTTTGGTTAATGTGTTTAAATGAGGGATTTTTTGTGTAGGGAACTTACCTGTCTTTGAACTGTGCTCTAATTGTTAGCTTATCATTTACAGAAAGTTTATACTAGATCGGATACTTGTAATGCCTGCCTTTTGCGTACGCAAACGAGTGTTAATTTCTGAATAAAGAGATTCTGTGCTATTGGTGCAGTATAGTTGTCATCATGTGTGAAGTGCTCTTTGCATTGGGATTCTTATGAAAGGTCTTATTTGGTTGAAGAAAATTATACTTCTGGATCATATTGAGATGCTCTCTACCTCTGAATGCTTGCTTTTTTTGCAGCTGCATGTATGGCATAGGATTTAGTAGAATCATGCAAGCATTTCATTAGTGCTGTCATCAATGGATCCGATCTGGTGCTACATTTTCAGCTGCCTCTGTTGATGATCTTCACTCTGAGGTGCTGAAATTTGCTCGAGTCAAGGATCAATGATGTTCATGCTTTACCATCCACTGTTAAACTCCGGACTCTCAAATGGTTCTCAACAAGTTCACAGCACCTTTGTGGTTAAATGACTCGAGGGATCAGGTTGAGCAGACCAGAGCCCTCGTTGTTGTTTATTGCTACGCTGCTGCCCTGGGATCTCGTCTGCCACCATAGCTAGTGCGAAAGCTGGGGTTGCTGGTGCAATCGCACTCTTGCAACCCATCTCCAGCAGCACTCAGGTAACATGCTTGTGCTTTGTGCATTGATTGTCCAGAGACTTGTAATCAAGCCTCTTATTAGCTGTGTTCTAATTCTGAACTAGTAAAACCACTTGAATTTGGCTGAAACTTCTCTTTCCCCGTGGGAATCATGTACATCACATCATGTCTTCTAATTGATCCAGGATGAAGATAGGATATTTACAAATTTGAGAATTGTTTAATGTAGGTTGTGATGATGCGAGCACAAGATGTTGCCCAAGCTGTCGTCAGAACATGCTCATCTCAAAGTCTGATGTTTTGTCCACTGGCCATCAATAAATTCTAGTGCCGAGGTGTCATTATTTTTAATTGGTTTCCCTTTACAAATCAACTTTCAAATTACAATCTGGTATGCAAGTGATGAAAGTTAGTTTTATTATTTCATAAGCATTGTGTCTAGAGAATAAAAATTTATGTGGTTCAAGTCTAAATGAGGCAAATCCTTATACTGGGGCAATTTTAAGGAAACAAAACAATTAAGA
>Ga0325402_1005410_pt1 | contig 11941 bp, 9 predicted proteins | sample PopdelMetagenome_22_FD_207212 | JGI IMG/M metagenome (GOLD analysis project Ga0325402, IMG submission 207212) | Populus deltoides microbial communities from Bellville, Georgia, United States - Xylem-PdKOR-R3 | ecosystem: Host-associated > Plants > Phyllosphere > Stem > Wood/Secondary xylem...
GCTATTGTGTAAACGGTGGCGTTTTTTTGCTGGTTCCCTTCAACAGGAAGTTTCCCATCTCTGCCTCTATGGGAGGGTTTTTTTTTTGTTTTCAATATATTATGCTTATTGTAATGATTAGAAACAAAAGCAAAAAGCCACAGCCGTTGACATTAAATGTAAATTCACATTATCCTTTAATCTTTAACGAAAAGTCCAACTAAAGCAAAAGCTTTTAAAAAGAAAATAAAAAAGTCATAATCAAGCTGCCATCGCTCGCCATTGCCTTCTTCATTTTTTTTCCCTTCTTCTTCCCCCTCATAGAGATCCATAACATAATTATTCATATAAAAAAGATAATTCCAACAATAACAATTTAAAATAGTACTCGTGACATCATGAGAGATCCAAATTGAAATTAAAAAAAATATATTAAAGTGGCAAATGAAAAACGTAACAAAACCTAACCCCTTTTTTTAAAACATAAACAACAGTGGTAGGATGTTCTTGGGATCTGGACTATCTTGTTACTTCGTTCTTGTTGTTGGTACTTGGTGGTGGTGTAGTTGAAGTCAGCTTACCCAAAGTCTACGCAAATACGGCGTCGTGTCAACCACTCATACTTTAGACCCCTATTTTCGTAGACTTTGAAACGGCAGTTGAATCCAACACGTCAGTCTCCGTCTCTTTTCTCCTTTGACTTTGCCCCCCTCGACTTTTTTATTATGTTACTCTAGTAGTAAGAATCCCCGAGGTTAGTCAACGCTGTTAAAAATCATGGTTTGGAAACGGAAGCAGCATCTTTAGCAGCACCGTTACCCATTGTCGCTGACTGGACGGTCAAAACAGACATACTAGGTGAGGTTGGCCCTTCACCGTTGGATTGGAGTAACGGGTTGTGACTGTTGATGATCCCAGAAGTCCTGTTGTGACACGTGGCCGTTGAAATAGCAGTTGCAAGTGAGATGGGCATGAGACAAAGCCCTTTGCCTTGTAAATACTGCATGGCTGAGCCCATATCTTCTTCCATCAACTTCGCCACCTGGTGCTCCGTCACAGTTAAGCTGCTGTCGTTAGTTGAGGCCGTTTGGTTGCCGTTAGTGGTACGTGCGATGGACCCACCATTGGCATTGGCCTGGATGCAGTCACCACCAGCCTACAAAAAACAGCAAACGTTGTTTATGATGGTTTTTTTATGAGGAGTCTGAGAAAAAGAGAGCACGCGTGCTACTTTTGTTTTTGTCGTGTTGTGGTGATTGAGGGATTTTGGGGACCTTGGATTGGACTTGTGGGGTGGTGATAGATGTGGGTGTGGTTGGGATTTTTAGGGTTTTTCTGGGTTTTTTTTACTACAGAGAAAAACTTTGTTGGTCTTCGGTTTCTAACGATGCTTACGTTTTTTCCACATGTATTCTATAAAAAAGAGTTAGTACATGGGCTCGAAATCTTGAATCTGAGAAATCATCCATGGATGTTTAAGATATTACCTCAGAGGACATGTCAGCAACAAGTGGGGCAACAGCAGCTGCACCGCCCAATCTGCTCATGCTCAAGACCTGTGTGTACCCCAGAAGCAAGAGAGCAAGAGAGACAATAATTAGGCAGCAAATACACTTTATTGTTATTATAAATGAATTCAATGATCATAAAAAAGTAGACAATGAGTAATGGAATATTAGCCGTAAGTAGATACATATCATAAAAGCAGATTTGAAAATTATATCTTAAGAAAAAATATGTCAGCCAAGCATGGGAATCGATTGAATAAATTATAAATTATAAAATTGAGACTTGAAAATAAAAAAAAAAAGGAAGTTTCAGCTAGAGAAAGATGAGAACCTTGACTTGGAGCTGGAGGAATTTAACATAGTCAATGATTTCATCAAGCATTGAAGCCTTGTCTGTCTGTCATTCCACAAAACCCCTTCAGTACAGAATTATTAATCCATAATTTAATTGATTATGATTATCGCCTTAAAATTCAAATTAATTAGCAGATTAAATATCCCGGTCCATTCGCCAGCCATTGCGGGTGTTGAATAGAGAACAATTCGGGGACCGACAAACTAACTATTACTTCATTTTCTCTCCAAGTACACAAGGGGGGGAAAAAGAGAGTAAGAAAACTCCAAAACGCACAGCATAGACACCTAATTAAGAAACAACCCAGTAAACTACCGCCACCTGCCCACCCAAAATTTCAAGAAATACACTGGCAGGTACGAGAAGAAGAAACTGAGAAAAATCTGACAGGCAGTTACTAGAAGATAAATCAGTTCAGTTTTTGTTTTGGTTCCTCGGTCAATCAAATTGTGAAGTAGCTTCTTTTACCTTGTTGGCATTAGGTACTAACTCCTGCAGAGCTTTCATTCTTTCAGCAATTCTCTCCCTTCGTAACTGTCCAAAAAAAAAAAAAAAAAAAAAAAAACATTTTAGCACAACATAAAAGCTCCAAGAGGAACTGTAATGTTTATTATAATATGTAATAGTAACTAGGAGGGATAAGAGGTTAATAAGAACAGTACCCTTTCAGCGATGCTATGTGGGTCAGTGGCTTGACCTCTTCTAGCCCTAACCCTTTGTCTAGGTTGAGCTGGTGCACCACCATTTGAGCCACTTGCTTGAGGTTGGTTCATCACAGCTGTGGTGGCTGCCCCCTGAGCCCCCAAATTCGGTGACTGCATAGCTCCTCCCTGTAACACAACAATCCTTTCAGGCACAGTTGCACAAAATAAATTAATGTGTGCAAAATACGAATACAAAACCTAAAAACATGCCTGAGGATGGTTAAAATGTTGCATGGACTGATTCGATGCCCGGCCAGTTCCGTTCATAGATCCAGCACGAAACCCATTAAACAATCCTTGCATTGAACCGTCTCCTCCCTGCAAGTGGAAAGAAAAGAAAAAAACTAATTAAGTAGAATAACAACTAGGAAATTTATAAAAATTGCTCTGATTCGTAGCAACAACCACAAACAGAATATTTAATAGCGAAGATGAAAATCACCTGAGTAGGAGAGACATCAATGTCATCGTTTTGAGAGAGCCCGCCTCTAGCAGCAGCCATCAGAAGCTGCTGTTGTAGCATCATTTTAGCGGCTGCCGCAGCACCACTACCACCACTACCACCACTGATCTGGTGTTGTCTCAGCTTAGAAGCCAAAATTACAGACTCGTCAAAGTTATCATGAAACCCAACATTATTATTGTCAGTATTAGATGGTGGGGTTTCATTAAACAAGTCTCTGGGTTTGGCTGAAGAGGAGTTGTTATTTGTGGGAAAAGGGAGGTTTGTCGGGGGGTTAAGGTCCCAAGGCGACTTAGGGTCAGCCCATGAACAAGAAGGGATTGCAGACAGCATTTGTTCAAGAAAATCATCATTTGATGATGAATTGGGATCAAAGTGAGAGTTTTGGATCTGCTGGTTTTGAAGGTCTTGTAGAGGGATTTGTGATGATGGGTTTAAGAGCGAGTTCATCCCTTGCATATCTCTACTACAAGGCCGCATCTTTTTGAAACGAAACGAAATAGGGAGAGGGAGAGTTGAAGATTGGGTTTTGAGTTTGGGTTTTCTTCAAGGAGATGGAAAATGAGAAGGCAAGAGGGACGAAGGCATTTGGGATTATAAAGATGGAAAATGAGGAGGTGAATTCGTTATTTCTTCCTCCCTCCCTTCCTCTTCTTCTTCTATGTTTGGAATCTGGGGTTGGGGTGTTAAATAGCAAAAGTTGACCTATCTTTCGTTTCTCTACATCCAATCCATCCTCGTATGGGTTAGTGTGTTAGTCCAGTAGGGTTAACTAAGGACTTAATCATTTGTACAATGGCCAAAGTCGATGATGACGCGTGACTTCCACTCTCTTTATTAGAGGCCAGGACCATTTCTTTTTCCTTTTTTTTTTTATTTTTTTTTTGTTTTATATAGTTACATAAAAGAGAGACCTTTTTTCATCACAACCGGAGAAGAAAAGGTGGTGTTAGGAACTTAGGTTATTATCTCATTTGTATTGTTTCATCCATGCGTGTTGATTATTAATGATTAAATATATAGAATGATTGTGATTTCTAATAATTCTTGAAAAAACATATTTTTATAATTTAAGAAACTTTATCACTTTGTTTTGGATCATATCAACTCATGAATTAATGTCATTTAAAAGATTTTAAAATCTTTATTAGTTGCGAGTTAGAAAGGTTTAGATAGTATAAACATTAATTTCTTGATTTTCTTTTTTTAATTACCAAAAAAATATATCTAAACATTTTATTTAGAAATGTTGACATATTTAAGGGTTCCATATGATATTAATTTTGTGTATGATATTAATTGCTTGTAATAATATGTGAGTATACATTATTTTTGGGAGGCCTATGGTAAGCATATTGGGTGTTTTAGCTACTGCATTAGCATTTTAAAGTCAGAAGCACACATAAACATGGAAGAAAGTGGTATTTTTCAAAATTAAGTTAATTCTCAATTAAAATTCATATTATTATGAAAATTTATGTTACATGCTATATCTTTTCACAAATTATGAAAATTAAGACAATTATTTGATAACTAATCTCACTTAAATATTTTTTTTATGAATATAAGTTCTAGCTTGAGGATAACTCACAACTTACTAACACAAGAGTTTTATAAAATACATAACATGGATAATTTTTTTTTTTAGATGTGTGAAACCTCAATTGTATAATTCGTACCAATCATCATATCAATCATGATTAACACTTAAAGCTAATTATTTGATAAAAAAAGAAGAAGAAAAAAAATAAAAAGCAAGAAGGAAAAGGCTAGTTATTTTTTTATATTAAAGTAAATGTTTGGGTTAGTTTATGTACATCTTAATTAATTTTATGAATTTTAAAATTAATAATTATATAAATTTTTAAAAAATCTAAAAAAACTGAACTAATAATTATTGAATAACAAACAAAAACTAGTTATTATTATTAGTATTGTAAGTGGTTTCCATGCTCTCATTCCTCGCGTGGAGTGGCCTTGGCACAATCACTTCCTCATGCCCGCGTGGTCGGCAAGTCCATCGATTTGCTTTGAACCGCGTTTCCTGATGCTAATTAATCTTACCCTTATGTCATTGATGGATTATGTGACACAACACGCGACTAATTACTGCTAATCAATATCCTAATGACACCTATAAAACAACTCATAAGCATTAACTACTATCTACTGCTCATCTCTAATCATGCAAAAGCAAAAGTTGTGTCTGTGTATAAGACTCTATTGGTATTATGCTAGTTTTTATGTTGTATTTTAAAAAAAATTGTTTGATAAAAAATGTTTTTAGTTAAGGTTAGTTTGATATTTATATATGTTTGATTAAAACTGTGGTTATAATTGAAGTTGAATAAAAAATAGTTTAATATGTTTGGTTAAACATGTTTTTTAAATTGAGGTTATAAAATAACTAAAAAGATATATATTAATATTGATGGATTTTAATTTAAATATTGTAGATTTAACTACTATTATTACATCATTAAATAAATAATATTTTATATCAAATATTTTTTTATTATTCCATTAACTTATCTACAATTTCATCACGTATGAAATTCATCTGATAAGGACTATATTTTCTATGGTTTTTTGAGCATGCAATAAAATAAGGTAAAATATCATAGAAACAAAATTGATATTACGATCAAATTTCACAGATGCTACGTCATCATGCAATGTTCTTCTAATTTATGTAGTGTTATTAAATAATATTAAACACTAGTTTTTCGAGTAAAACACAATTTTTTAAAAATTAATTTTTTTTATCGGGTTGGACACGATCCAATGAACATTGTTCACCTGGCACTGTTTATGTGGCAGGTGAATGCTTCTCGCGTTGCCAAGTTAATTATAATTCACCTGCCATCACCTGGCACAACAGTGCCCAGGTGAATTACACGAGAAGCAGCTCACAGCTGCTGTTTGTGAAACGACGGTTTGAGGAAAAAATTTATGGGTCCCACCAAATGGTAAATTGCTTTTTTCATATTATCAAACGCCTAGTTTACGTGGTTTGCTTTAAAAGCAACCGCAACCGCGTAAACAAACGGCCTCTAAAAGCTTGTGTGGTAGAGAAATATCATTTATTTTTTAAAATATTTTTTTCTAATTAAATTAAAATAATATATTTTTTATTTTTTAAAATTTATTTTTTGATATTAGTATATCAAAAAAATATAAAAATATATATAAAAAATCATTTGAAAAAAAAAATCTCAAGCTTTTACGAGAGCACTTTCCAACCATAAAAATACAACAAGGCTGAAGAAGTGTCTATCAAATAAAGCGAGTTTGCTAATTAGTTTCTTATTGATAATGTGATGGAGTGCATTTTGTTTTTAATTAAAATAATATTTTTTTATATATATTTTTTTATTTTTAACATTAGCACATTAAAATTATCAAAACACACCTAAAACATCAATTTTATATTTTTTGGCTCATGCTCGGGCTTTGGTGTGGATTTGGGTTTATTGTAAAAATATTTTTTTTGACTACCGAAGATTATTTTTTTCCAACTTAAATTTTAGCTTGGGTTTGGTCCATGAATAGTTATTTCCTCTAGCCTATTGTATTGTTCAATCCAGAACATGAATGATAGAATCTGATCAATTTGCTTCCAAAAAGATTTTCTTCAAACTTGAACAGTTTTTCCAGCTAAAAAGACTTTTGATTTAATCCAAAAATATTTAGGTTTTATGGTGGGTAATCAAAACTGTTAGAGGGAAATTCCATCAACTTTTGGTCCTTAAAACTCCGTACAAAAAATTGTTGGAGAAAAGTGTTGAAGGTTGGTTTTCTACATTATTTTGGATAGAGATTTGTGACTCTTGTTCACTTATTTTTTTTCATTCTTTTTGATTTTGGTTTCTTAAAGTCTTTTTTGTTAAGAAATTTTCTCCAAAATTTAAAGCTTAAGATCAATTTTTGTTGAGAGATTTTAAGTCCAATTTCATTGGATCTTGTTTAGGAATACACCTAAACATGATGGTGTTATTGCAATCTTGAAAGGCTTATTGAAATCAAATATTTTACACCAAGTGAGGATCAATAAAAGCTTAATGACAAAGAATTAAACATTGACGATGACAACAACAACATATTTCAAGTTGTTTATGTGCTAAGTTCTTCAACAAGTAAGTATTTTTTTATTGGTTTTGTTTAAGTATATTTTCAATATAAGCGTATAATGTAAGCTAGGAGATATTTTCATTCTATTATACATAATTCCATATATGAATAGTATGCATGCTATTATTGTATTTTAATCTTTTATTAAAAAAAAAGATATTTTCTTAGTATGTATACTAGTCTTTGTTATGATTGCAATTTTATAATTATCTTATAAATTGCATGATTATAAACTAAACATATATGCCAACTTATCTTCTTATATGTGAATATTTTAGACAACAACCGTAAGGCTTTAATATACATTATTAGTCTTTGTTTAGTTTATAATTCTTTGTGATAACTAGATGAATAGTTAAAAAGGATATTAGTATCTTTGTTATTATTTTATCTAGTTGTTTATGTACATGTATTTTAGATTGATGCATGTGATATATCCTTATGAACGAAACAATAAAAAACTTGTTTATATCTACCATTTATATTTTTTAATTTTTGCTAGTTATTTGTTTAGTTTGTATATGCAAATTTACAATCTTATATGGTATGCTAATTGTTTAATTTGTTCATTCAAATTTATATTGGTATGCAATTTGTTTAAACAAGATTAAAATGGTATGATGCATGTTAATTCGATAATATTTTAAAATGATCTTGCTTAATTGAGAATATTTATTTTCTAAGCTTTTCTTATAATTGTTAAAAGGTTTTTTTTTTTTATCAAACTTTAGTTTGTTAAAATTTTGTGATTGTTTTTTTCATATATGCTTTAAGAAGCCAACTTATTTATATAATATTGGCTATTCTTTTACATAACATTTATCATGACTTCAAATTGAGAATTGATTATTTCAACCAATATTGCTTTGTCAAGTATTACTTTGGTAATGAGGATTCCACCATCATCTTTTATGATGAGTGGTGAGAAATCTGAAAGGTTTAACAAACTAAACTTTGAGAGGTGGCAACAAAACATGTTATTTGATTTGACCATCTTAAACTTAGAAAAGTTCCTATTGGAAAAGGAGCCAAAGTTGTCAAATAATGAACTCAATTTTATTATGATGATAGCTTTTAGATTAATAGTGCCACTATTTTTTACATTTGTCCTTGGTTGAGCCTAACAATCTACAAAACCAAAATTTTATCTCATCAAATACAACAATAAAACATTCAATTAGCTATTAATTTAACAAACATCAATACTTATGAGCAAATTTTTATCGCGTCAATCTATCCAATAATGCCTTGTTGTGACAATACTATGAAATAGAAAAAAATAAAACATAATAAATCATCAAAAAAACACATCCAACACTCTAACAAATCACACAATATAAAATAGATTCAGGAAAAAACCTAAAATAGTATCACAAAGTTAAGGGTAAGAAAACATTACCTCCTAAATTATAATTCCAAACTTGAAGCAAGAGTAACAATAAAAAGGCAAGGAAAAAAAATAACAGAAAAAACAAAGTAGAAAACAGAGCTAATATGTTAGGAAAACAAACATAAAGAAATAAACTCACAACCTAACATTGAAAAGACAATCATACAACCCATTTTTTATGCCTTATTTGCATTTTGTTTTCCCCCTCATGACACTCTCCTCTCCTTTTTCTTCTTCATGTTTAGTGCCTCTTTTTCTCTTTCTTCCATCAGTTTAGTTTAGAAAAAGAAGGGGGAGAAGTGGACACCTCCAATAGCCCTTTCTCTCTGCAACTTTATCTTTCTTTGATGTGTCTGCTTTCTCTTTTATATCTTCTATTTGTTTTATGTTTTTCCTCTCTCTTTTATCAACTTGGTTCATAAAAAAAAGATGGGTGGATTGAAAGATTCGATGTTAATTGCAAAAAAGTAAAAACAAACAGAGAAAGATGTGGTAGGGAAAAAAAACTACATAAAAAAAAGAGAAATACTATATTGGTTCTGTTGGTGTAGTTTGTAAATGAATAAAAAAGAAAACGATGTTTATCCTATATTGAAAAGAAACATTATCTCCTAAGTGTTTATAAGTGTAGATTTCTATTATGTAGTAAATTAAGTGAATGTAATGATGGATGAGCTCTCGTAGTGGGCTTTCTAATGCTATTATATGACTATTTATAAAATCAAAAGATGGCATTTGGACACTTGAGACTTAATATGTCATTTTTTTTGGATTCGAGGAAATCTCACCCCCCGGAAAGCGCACTTTGTGGGCCCAGGTGAGGGAGTAAAACCCCGGCTGTCCCAGGCTCTTACAAGAGGTGCACGCCCTAACTCGAACTCGAGACTTGCTGTGCAGATCTCAAACCCTTTGCCATCACACTACGCCCCTCGAGGACATTAATATGTCATTGATATTAATTCTTTTTTAAATTTATTTCTTTTATTTCTTATAACTATTTTTAACAATTATGACTGTTGGGATAAAACTAAATAACAGTTATTCAGTTTAATTTAAAATATAACTATTTTATTAACAGTTATATAGTTTTATTAACAGTTATAATATTAACATTTATATGTTTCAAGTCTATACAAACTTGTTACTACACAGAGAATATACAGAGAAAAAAATGTATTTTCTTTCGTATCTTTTCTTCTTATTCTTTCAGAGGTTTAGAGGGGTTAGTTGTATTATGGAGATTTTGTCTCTGTGGAGGACAAATAAACACCTTAAAGATAGTGTTTTCACACCTTCAAGCTAACTATTTATTTGTTTTCATTCCTAAACAGCAGTTTCTCTAACGAGAGAAATCTGAATTCAAATGTCAAGGTCGTTAAAGGTGTTAAAATTTAACTACATTGTTTTGATTGTGCAAATTACACAAGGTGGATGGACAATATGATGTTGTTGCTCACTTCTCTATAGATTTACTATATTCTTGATTTGAATCTGCCTACAATACCTAAACTATAATAAAATGAATATGTTGCTGTTAATACTGAAAGATTGAAACATGTGGAAGATTAAGTGCTTTGTAAAGGGCATATTCTAAATGCTCTGACTAGTTGACTTTATGACATCTTCTCCAAATTAAAGTCGCTAAAAGAAATTTAGGTAGTCTTGAAGACACACCATAAGTAGGAAAAATCATTTTCTTGCTTTAAATTTTTTTGAGTAAGAGATTATTGACAACAAGCCAATCATGGATTAAGTCCATGAAATTTAGATACTAGTATCAAAACTCAGTGATCTAGATATCAAAGTTCCTGATTCCCTTTAAGTAGGGGTTGATTTTATCAAAACTTCTTCTATCATGGAATGAATAAAGGAAGAAGATGTTGCATTTAACAAATAATTATACATTCGAATGATTTTGAACACACTTGCAAATTAAGGTTCAATCTCATATGTGTGAATTGCAAAAAATAAATTATAAAGTGAGTTTGGTTACTAAAACTAGTTTGAAAATGACTCAAAAAAATCGAAAAGTGCAAAAGAAAAGAAAAAAAATTCAAGAAGAAATAAAATACTAATAAGAAGTATATAATTTGTTTCCATTACGGAAATAAAGGGCACAACATAAAAGATTGAAGATTCAATAATTTCAACAAGAATAGTAGTTTTAACAAAGTGACTATGGTTAAAAAGACGAAGTCAAGGAGTTTGTTGCCATAGTTTTAAACATTCAAATTGGAATAATTACTGAATTAAATATAAAAACTAGTGTTACAAAGACTTCATATTGGTTGTTAGATTTTAGTGTAACGGTTCATGTCTACAACAACAAAGCGTTGTTCAAGAATTATGATGAATTGAAGAAACCTGAAGAGGTCTTGATGGGCAACCATAATTATACCAATGTTTTGTAAAAAAACTATTGAATTGTGCTTTACTTCTAGACAAAAAATATCTTTAGTTAATGTATTTCATGTTCCTGAAATTAGAAAAAAAAACCTTATATCTGCTAATTTTTGGAGCAGAAAAGGGTTCAAAGTTGTTTTAAAGTTTGATAAGGTTATTGCAATTAAGAGTGAGATGTTTGTGAGAAATGTTTATTTTTGTGATGGCATGTTTAAGTTCAATATTAATAAAATCAATCTTATTTCGACTTATATAGTTGAATCTACTTCTTTTCTTTGGCATGTTAGATTAGGACATCTAAATTATAGTTTTTTTGAAATATATGTGTAAACATGGTTATATTTCATATCAGAATGATAATAATAACAAATGTGAAAAATGTATTCAAGCAAATATGACAAAAAAGCATTTTCCTAAAGTTGAGATATATTCTTAATTGCTTGAGTTAGTCTATTCTAATGTATGTGAAATAAATTGTATGTTAACAATACATGAGAAAAGATATTTCATAACTTTTATTGATAATTATTTGCATTTTACCTATATTTACTTCTTAAGAACTAAGGATGAAGCCTTTGAAAAATTCAAAGAATTCTAGAAAATAAAATAAAATCAAAAGGAAAAGGAAATTAAAACTCTTAGTAGTGATAAAGGTGGAGTATACTTTTATAGGGAGTTTTTTATATTTTGTGAGGAAAATAGAATATTTCATCAAATGAACACAACATATACACCACAATATAATGGACTTGCTGAAAAGAAGAACAAGACCTTAGTGGATATGGTCAATGCCATGCTTTTGAATGCTAAGTTACCAAATTGTTTATGGGGTGAAACTTTACTTACTACATGTTACATTCATAATAGAGTACCATCTAAGAAATTAAAAGTTTCTTCTTATAAAGTATAGAATGGTAGAAAACCAAATCTGAATTATTTTAAAGTACGGGTGTGTGTAGATTTTTATAAAGTTTTTGATCCCTAAAGAACAAAATTAGGAATTAAAGG
>Ga0325402_1005416_pt1 | contig 11935 bp, 7 predicted proteins | sample PopdelMetagenome_22_FD_207212 | JGI IMG/M metagenome (GOLD analysis project Ga0325402, IMG submission 207212) | Populus deltoides microbial communities from Bellville, Georgia, United States - Xylem-PdKOR-R3 | ecosystem: Host-associated > Plants > Phyllosphere > Stem > Wood/Secondary xylem...
TCCAAGCCCAGAGGACAACACAAAACAGTGCCACCGCCACGACCGCCGCATTCAGTTAATTATTGAACATGGTTATCAGGGTGAAAATTGAGCCTGGGGTTATTCCTTTCTCCTTTTCTTTTAATCTGATTGTCATCGAAATTAATGTGCTGAAAGGACTCTTTAACATTTTGAATGCCAAATTAATCTTCTTCTTTTCTCTGTTATTAGAGGCACTTTCTTTCTTTTGATTTTGATTTTTTCTTTTTTTGAAGGCAATTCATGTTTGAGTTTAGTATTTTGCTTCAAGTAGTGCTATTAATAAATAATTATGGCTTCAAATTTATCCAAGTAAACCATACATATCCAAGAAAGGGGAGAAAGAATTAAATGTTTGCTTTGAGCAACAAGATTCTCTTAATTAGAGTTTCAATCCCTCATCATTTCAAATCCATTTTTGTCGGTAATAATTGCAAATATATATTAACTTTAATTAATTATTTTCTATTTTCTATAAAGTTTATGATATATCTTAATTATATCATCTTAAAAATAGAAAACATTAACAATTTAAAACAAAAAAAAAACAATTAAAACACGTGTGATAGAATTTGAATAGGATAAAGGTTGTTAAGAAAGAGTAATGCTCCATGTTTTCAGAATTTTCTAGAAAAGATTGAGATTAATTTTTATTATAAATATCATATAAAGATTTTCATTTTTATAGTTAAAAAAATAAGATCTTCATGATAATTTTTAATTTTAAAGAAATAAATTAATGTTTTATAATTTGATTATCACAAATATAATCTATTATGTAATATTACTAAGCTGGTGAATGTGAAGCCTATTAACATGTATTAATTAATTATGTTAACTAAATAAATTTATAAAAATATTGGTTTAGTTCAAACTTATTCAATCTATTTTAATAATTCTCTTAATTAATTATAAATTATTTATATATTCAAATTTCTATACATTTATCAAAAATTACAACTCAGCAATAAAATTGACAAAAATATAAAACGAACTCGTTAAATAAATCATTATTTATTTCATCACAAAACACTGAATTCAAAAATTTAACATAAGTTTCATCAATTTACAAACAAATATAATTTTATAAAATCTAAAACAAAACTCTAACATATACAAATCACAAATCCATATAACAAATTTAATTTGTATGTGAAACAAACTATAAAACAAGTAAACACCCAAACAAAATACATTTACAACAAAAATATGTAAAAAAAAAATTAACATTTTAAAATTGTTTTTAAATTAAAAAAAAAGATAGATTTGCTTGAGAATTCTCAATTAAATTTTAATCAGAATATTGATGCTGACAAACCGAGAGTTGTGATGACCAGTTTGTTGTGGGAGGTTGAATTGTGTTAGGATGGGAGGTGATTGTTTGTTGCATAAAAAAATACACAATGAAGAAAGAAAAATGAGAAAGGGGAAAGGAGGGTTGATTGTCTGGTCATAAATTAAATATTAACGATAAAATAACCAACAAAATTATTTCTTCAGTAACCTTGTTGGTTGTTGATGAAAAAATTCCATATGTGTTTACCGATAAATACAAAAATAAAAAATTATGTTGGTAAAGTTCACCGCAGTATACTGATAAAATTTTTTTTATTAGTGTTTGTGTTTTTTTTTTCCAATTTTTTAATAGTAAACATAGTTTACGTACCATTTTAATTTTTATTTTATATTTGAATCAATTTAATTTGGTTTTCAGTGTTAAAATCGATTTCAAACTTTTTGTTTAAAGTTTTTTTTTTATATATATAAAATATACATTATTATTGTGGTCTGGACTCGTGTGTAGATGTTCTCATTGTTAAATCCTTTTATTTTGTCATATGCATGTGCTTTGTTGTTTTTAATATTTTAACTAAATGTTTTTGTGCGAATATAAAGTGTGACAAGCCTCTTCCACCACGTGCGGCTTTTGCTTGTATATATATATATATATATATATATAAAATAAAAATCTGAAAGGGATGTGGCTGATAAGGACAGTATATTTGTTGTTCGTCTTTCATGGTGATAGGTTTTTTTTTTATATATTATTATTATTATTATTATGGAGTCACTCTTGAGAATACTGACAAATTTTCTAGATCATTTTAGAAAAAACAATTATTTAAATGCTAGTTGTTTTTTTTTTTTAATGATTTAGGTGTTTTTATAAATAATATAGTTTTTTTAATTGTACATACAATAAGATGTATAATATTATATTTATAGAAAAATATAAAAACTCTATAAATAAATAAAAATATCAATTTGCTTCTTAAATAATATTATATATATTATTTTAGGATAATTTTATAAATTTATTCAATCAAGCCTCTACTTGATTTTTTTATAAGTCTAGAATTATAATTTCTTATATTAATTACATTCAGTTTTTTAATTTCTAAAACTTAATTAATCATTTTATTTTAATTTTTGATTAATAATTTATTAATCAAACATTAAACTGATTAATCAAATATAAATAAATATTAAATTTTTTTTATTAATAATAAATATATTTTACATTAATAAAATCAATATTACATTACATGTAAAAAAACTAATTAACTAGAAAACATCTTCACTATCAACATCTCTCAATATCATGACAAATGTCAATAACAACATCGATCTCTCAAGATCTCACGTTGTTCTTCATGATTCTTGCTACATTATCTTGTCTTCTTAATCAGTTCACTTTTAGAGTGCTCTAGATAAAATCCAAAGGATTGTACTTCATCGACTTGCATTTCTTCTTGTTCCTCATAAATGTCTTCAAGACTGTTCTCTTTTCTTCTTCACTGAATTGCCACCATCAATTAGGACCAACAGCAGCACTATATCATTAATCTTTATAAAGTTCAAGCGCTACATGAATTTTTGAGTCACGAGATACGATTCATCTCAAATCAATGTAGGATATATCGTAAACTTGATGCAATTGTTTTTCTTCAATTCTTGCTTGCTTAGGACCAACAAATTATGACAGCAGAATAATGGAGGTCTCATTAAAGAAAAAGCAAATGAAAAGCAAGAAGCCCCAGTGATCAGCATTTTTACAGTAGTTCAAAACTACAAGTTCGCATAGAGAACAAGAACGCAACGATCGGGGGTGTGACAGACATGAAGCTGCAATTGCAGGGGAGGGAAAATAGGTTTTGATGATGCCTCAATAACCCCTGAGAACCAGTGGAAGGAACCAGCAAATTACCCATGATGTGTATTGGCCAGGAATTTGATCATCTAAGGTAATGATAGTTATAAAAAAGAGAAGAAAAAGTTGAAGTAACGACTGGCCATTTTATGGCATGCAATGAAAGAACAGGCATCACACTAGCAGTAACCAAGGCACTAGCGTATGCAGCAAAATTCAAATTTCATCACTGTTTGCCTTTAGCTATAGAAGAGCAAATGCAGATCTCTTGATCACGTCAAGTCAGAATTTTTTATCTAATGGATAACAGGAATTGTACACAAGAACAAGAAAAAAAACTTGCATCAAGGCCTTCCATGCAAATTTTTAGCTAAACTCTGACCACTCCATTAAATCATTCTGCTGACAGCCTTGGGACTTCTGCACAACGGCACCTGCTTCCAAGACAACCTTGACTGTATTTCATGGGATGGCATCCCATAAATGATTTTGCTCTTGAAGTTTGATAATGTTCAATAAGGTAGAAAAGTTAATTCTGTTTTGCAACTCATCCACATACTATCAACACCTGCAAAGACATCATAGTCCAATCAAATTTCTGTGTTCACTGGTGAGGCCGCAATACCAACTTGTATGCTTGTATTTCCATGGGAGAGATGAATACGTGTCCCTCTTGACCTACATCCCCAACCTGCTCCGTATATCCAAGCACCTCTATGTCTTCGTGCAAAAGATTCAAAGAAGTTGCCTTCACATTCAACACCTCAAGCTCCTTGAACATGTTGAAAAGATTCACAGGTTTATTAGCAACACTGGTGCACTGAGAATGACAATTTTGACAGTACGAAGTATCCCAATGTCTCCTCTGTAATATCAGGACAAACCTGGAATCTCCAATCAGCTGCTGAGAATATTTTGATGGCCGGGGAACTTTAAAATTCACGATATGCAAGTCACAAGGCAAGGGAGCTGCTAAAGGTGAGAAGGATCTAGGAGGTGGTTGCATAGATAACTCCTGGGGGTTCTTCGCAACAAATGCATGTAATGGATAATTCAAGTGGGCACCAACACAGTGAGAGAGAAGAGAAGGGCTCAGGGGAAGAGGATTGGAAACAGGATTAGACGTGGAAGAAATGTTGGACTCAAAAAGAATGTGAAAGATCACATTCATTGGACGATTATCCATCACTCCTTGCCCAAGACCACGTCCATCATCTCTTAGCAAACGACGGTCAAGCATAATCTCTAACCATCCTTCTTTAAGGCCAGCCACACCCAGCGACTGTCTAGAATGGACAGAAAACCTCTTACCATTGGATCCTTGCATGAATGCTAGAGAGGGCATAGGGTAGTAATTCCCCTGCATGGGAATCTTATCATAAGTTTCTCTCCTGCTCATCTGAAAGCCATTTAAATCAGAATAGAAAATCCTTCTATTATCAAGATCTGTCTTGTATCTAACTATCAATTCCCTGTCATTAAAATCTTGGCCAAGAAGCTCAACATGGTATTCTTTCTCAATAAGCAATTCTCTTGCAGTATTATCTCCATTGTAAATTCGAGTGCTATGGGAGATGGGGGTTTTCTCCCAAGTCATTTTAGGATACGAGTACACTTCCTGCACCATTAGACCCTCAGATATCACCATGTGCCCACCAGCCTCAATGATAGGCTGAGCATCACCATTGGGTTTGAATAGGTAGGCCCCACTTCCATAACTAGAGTACATTCCTATTTCTTCACCCACATCATTTATGGAACCATCTTTATGAGTTACTTTCCGCAACAGACCATGCTTGATATCAAAGGTGAGAGTTTGATGTTGATTCTGAATTTCAGCCATGCCACCTTCAATTTTGGAGCAATTATATGGTGCAGGGCAAGAAAACGAATTGGATGTCAAGAAGTATTTAAGTTTAGCTGGTTTTGCTTTTTCACATCCCACAAAACCATTAGCAACATAATATGTTTGCAACCCCATGGCAGGAACAGAAGCTTTCCAGTGGACACGATGCCTTCCAGTAAAAGTTTTGCTTTTATCGTGCTGCAATTCAGGGGACACTTGACTTGGGACACAAGTCCAGTTTGAATCCAGAATAGTGACATCTGGCCTGTTAACAATAAGCATCACAATTTCTTCTCTACTTTGCTCCAAGGGATTAAAAAACACAACAGATTGTGAAGTTCCTTCACGAGCATCGATTGCCTTATGTACTGGCTGAACATCATATTTAGATCTCACCTGTTCTGACTCAAACTGGGATGGGTTATGGTCAGATTTATCATGGCGAATACCAAGAAGCACTTCAATAGCTTTGGACATGAAAATTTGCAAGTCCTGTAAAGAAGTATGCATTCGAGTTCCATAGTCCCAAACTACATGATCCTTAGCAGTGCCAGTTACCCCATCATGATGTTGGAAAAGAGCTAAATTCCTCCTTGCAGCAGTCATCTTGTAGGCAAATCCTGTGGCCAATTTTTCACATTGTGCTCTCTGGCAATAACCATGCAACAAAGCCATCATTATTTCAGAAGCACGAAGTGTTTGCTCTAGTACCCGATCAACAGCCTTAAAGAAAGGCCTTGAAACATAATAGCCACTCCAATAGTCCTGTTGCCTATCAGCATAGGTAAAGAAGTCACCTGATAGAGATGGAAAACCCCCTATCTGACCAGAGCCAACCTCTCCAGGAAGAGAATAATTTATCCTATCAACCTCTTCACGAAGAGTGTGAAAGTAATCTTCCAAAGTACCAAATTTTGCCTCTGCATTTAAACTAGGATTAGAGTTGATGTAATCAAATAACATTTGGTAATTCCGAAACTGAGCTTCTGCTTCATCAATATTGATGTAGCGGAAATCATCACCAAGAGGAACAAGGAGAGTATTAGTCCGGTATAGAGTTGATTTCTTCCTGTATTGATCCAGTAACTGTAAGGCTCTCTCCTGTACATTTTCATGGTTGATTTCCACTGGATGTTTGCCCCAAGGGCACAATTCATAATTAAAGCCATGCATTCGAGCAAAATCAAATTGACAACAAATAGCAGGCTCTGGTCCACAAGTATGAGGAATATCATAGGAATAGAAGGGCATCATGTGTGCAAAAATATCAGTGCTTTCCTCAGCATCCCAGTTTTGACGCCAAATGTATTCTAAATTCTTTTGCAAAGCAAGTTCCTTCTTCAGCTCATAGTGGGTCCTTTGAATAAGCATGTTCTCGAAACCCATACGACGGAGCAGATAGGCCATGGTAGGAGAGTAACCAAATGGATCTATTGCCCATGAATTCTTAGGAACAACCCCAATGGTGTCATTCAACCACATATTCCCCTCTGTAATCTGAAACATAAATTCCAAAAGCTTAATCTAGATCATTAAGACAGGAAAAATAAAATCCAAGGCATATTTTTCATCACACAACAATGCTTCTGTATTCCAAAACCAGATTGTGAGTAAAACCAAATGCATCAAACCACAAACTTAGAAAATAAGTAAACTAACCTAATATTCTATCTTATAGTGTGCAAAAACTAATAAAAAAAATAAAATAAGAGATGTCATCGTGGAAGATTAACAGCATACCATGAACTCCTAAAAATGGCATGCTTGAATCCACTCATCAGCCCAGCATTGATCTCCCATTTGCATGTGTGTGTGTGAGTGACTTGAAAAATACAAGCCAAATTTAACTGCATAAAAGGAACTCCTAGAAATGCTAGGCTTTAAAATACTCATCAGTTTAGCATTGATCTTCAATTTGTGTGTGCGCAGACAGTACTCGGAAAATACAAGCCAAATTTAATTTCCTCAGATTGTACTAACAAGTGATAGTAACAAGTAAAAGGCCCAAACGGTGTATTATTTTCCCATTCTGGGGATAGAAAAATGATTTCTTTTTCTCCTGGAATACGACCAAGGTGGTTTACATTCCCCACTTTCACTGAGGAAAGACGATTGGAAACTGTAAACATTGCTTTTAACTTGTCAACTTCAACAGAAAAAGAAAGACATAATTAAACAGCATATGAATACAAAGATATGAATCCAATGTCCAATCCTAGTAGTTTAACAAATTCTAAGCACAAAATTCATTACCATAACCGAATAAATGCATTTAAGGAAATGAATGTTTAAGAGTATATACCTGCTCGATTATGGCAAAAAAATGAGAATTAGCCTGCATTAAGAGAGAGAAAAAAATGGTCATCAAATGAATGTATCAGTCATAAATCACTTTATATAATAACGAAATAAAGGGTAAAAAGAAACAGGTGTTTTAAATCTAGAGATTGGATAAAAGAAAGAACGAAGGAAAAATAAATAAATGTGGTCTTCTTTAGATAAAAGCAATAGGCAGCAGATGCATGGGTAACTTTGCAAGTAGAATGAATGATACGCTGATCAACATCAAAATTACGTACCTCATCATTCATTACCCAACCGCCCCCAACAATTTCCAACTGGCCTGCCTTGACTAAATTGGTAAAGGATTCTCTTTTCTCCACAGTTGCGTCCCTCCACCATCTCTCCAAATAAGACATCTCTTCCCATATGAATTTCCGACGATAATCCTACAGAATCCGAATGAAATGTTTACCAAATCCAATTTTAAAATACTAGATGAATATTTCATTACCTACCTTGGAAAGCGTGTGGACGATTGTATCAAGTATATGCCTTGTTTGCCTATCATAATACTCCTCCACAGTAAGCTTCCAGCCTGGATCATTATGTGAATGAGGCACCACAAAAACCTTCAATTTCTCACTATCCCATTCGTTCCCTTTGTAGCTCACTCTCCACCCTTGCTTCCACGGCCCACCATCCTCATCCAAGAACTGGATTCTATCATACAAACCCTTTGTGGTTATATCCACAGTAGCCCCACCACCGCCTTCGTTGATGCTGTTATTGTTCTTGTTTCTGTTATTGTCTTTTTGAGGGGGCTTTCGATTCCGGACCTTGAAAGAAGGAGGAGGCTTTGATTTAAAAGGAGAGGAGATGAGGGGATTTGGGACACCAAAGAGGAGGATTGTTATTAGAAGGAACAAGAGAGAGATGGAGAGAGCGATGGTGAAGAAGTTTGAGAATATGAAATTAATCAGTGCCGTCCCTTTGCGTGACTTTCTTGATGGGTGTTTTGATTTGGTCGGGTTAGGAGAGGTGGTGGGTAGAAGAGACGAGTTGGGCCAGATGTTGCCACGGCGAGTGTTGCCACCACTTCCAATGTAGGAGGAGAAAGACATCGTACAGGCTTAAGGAGGAATACGACTGCCGACTGGGATGGATGTGAAAGATCATGGGATTTATATACCGTCCCAGTATGCTTGCTGTGAATCTAAAACAGCTGCCACTGCTCTTGAGTGGATGGAATGGAGTCTTCCAAGTCAATGGAGGAATTTTGGTTTAACTTCTTTCTTTCTTGGTTGGTTGATCTTCATTTCTACCAGACTACCGCCATCAATTTCACAGGAACTTTCTTCTTCTTCTTCTTTAAAACTTCCTTTCTATCCCTAATGTTTGAGATTCTCAACTGTTACCCTTACAGTTCCAAAAAAAAGTCCGATTTTATCATTGACTATCAGACAGCCCAGTTTCTTTCTACCATTAAACAGCCTAAATTTTCAAATTTATGAGGATAAAAATATTAAGCGAAAAAAAGAAGGTAAAACAAAGTATGAAAACTTTTCAATAGCTAAAAGGGGAAAGCTGAAATATTTAAAGAATAGGTATGAAACTAGAAAACTTTAAAATATAGGAGTGAAAGTGAAATTTTGATGAGTTTGAGAAGTCAAACAAAAAAAACTTGGTCCTGTAAGTTCTCACTTGCAAAAAGATAATGTGTGATTAGTAAATACTTAAATAATAATTCGTGTATTCTTTTAGTTGTTTTTTAAATTATTTTTTATTTATAAATATATTAAAATAATATTTTTTTTATTTTAAAAAAATTATTTTAGATATTAGTGTATCTAAATTTTTGAAAAACATAAAAAAAATATTAATTTAAAGTAAATAAAAAATAAAACAATTTCAAATTTTTTCAAAAAGATTTTTAAAACACTAAAACAAACAGGACCTAATAAGATTGATCGACTTACTATAAATTTGTTGTGTCGCTCTTATTCTGTATCTCTTTTTATTTTATATGGTTTAAAGAGAATGTGATTCTGATTATTTTTCATTTAAAATATATCAAAATAATATTTTTTTATTTTTTAAAAATTATTTTTGACATCGACACATCAAAATTATCTAAAAATATAAAAAAAATATTAATTTGAAGTAAAGAAAAAAAATTCAATTTTTTTCAAAGACGCTTTTGAAACACAAAAATAAACATGACCTAATAAGATTGGTCGACCTCTTATAAATTTATTGTGTTGCTCTTATTCTATAAATCTTTTACTTTGTGCACTTTTATATTGAATAATTATACATGTATATGATTGGTTATTTCAATAAAGTATAGGATATATATCAAGGCAATTTATGCTTAAACCTTAGTTTTGGTACTACGAGGAGTTAAAGGATCAAAAGTCTTAAAAATATTAAACTTTCAATTAAGCTCTTAATTTACCCCTTCCCTCCCTCCTTTTTAGATGCTTTTAAGACTTTCATTTGATATCAAAACTAGGATTCTTGGCTAAGAGTTTAATCATCTAGGAGAAAAGATTATTGGTACTAGAGGGTCAATACTTAACTAAAGTGCTTTTTTATAGTAAGAATTTGCTTATTGAAAAGTCAAGATGCAAACTTTTTTTTTAATCAATAGATGAACCAAATAGGAATTTCACAGCAAACTTGATGAATCTGGAGAAGTTATTCAAAACAAAGCTAGCTTGGTTGCCTAAGAATACAACAAATAAATTTTTCTTCATGGACGATTACTTCATCTTGATTGATTATATGAACTCCTTTCATATGGTCAATCATTTCATACTAGTTGATCATTGTCCTATCTTTCTTATTTTGGTCGATCATGAATTTCTTAGTTGATGATATTATTCATGATCAATTTTAACTTATCTTTCCTTACATGACAGTTAATAATTATTGTACTTATCTAATTGATATGTGAATGTTTATGTTTGGTGTAAATACCTTATCTTAATTTTCCACCAACGACGCAAATTGTTTTCAATGTGAGCAATATCAAGACTCTATTTCAACTACTATAAACTTCTATTTTTTATTTTCTTTCTAGTTTGACAAAGCTTGCTCACTAATCTTTTACAATGCCATTGTGTATATGATCATATTAATGATATACATCCATGTCTATATGAGTTTCTTATTGATTCCTTTGGACAATCTTTAGTGAATCCAACCTATATAAATTAGAAATAAGTGGATTGTGTGGCTGTGTATCCTGGACTACTACAACTATCTTTACTAATATTTTTCATCATATTTTATGATCTGATGCTTCTTTACTATGTAAGTGACTTAACTTGAAATTGAGCATCTTCTCTATACTTATTTTAATTTAGAATATCTGACACTTAGTTGAGACTTGAACGAAGAGAAAAAAAGATAATGCTCAATGTCTAAATATCTTTAACTTGTCAAAAGTATTGTTGATTTGTTGATGGCTATTGGTAAACCATTTTTTAAAGAGGATATCACAATTCAAAATTCTTTCTGCTTATATTTAATCAGTCCTCTGATGTCATCACTAGCATGTTTACCAAGAAGCCCATGCATTTTTATTTTGACCTCATAATTTTTTTGGCTTTTTACGAATCAAGATTACAGTAACATCGTTCTAACTTTCCCTAAACATTTACCGAGTCTTCTCAAGCCCTTTTAATTCTTGGAATCATGTTAATTGTTGTAGATGGAGTCGTCATTCTGCCGCACGCCACGTGTGCATGTGTGACAGTAATCATACATGTTGGAATAATCGCTTTAAAAATAAGCAACAAGGCTTTGCTCACTCTCTGCATAATGTTGATTACCGTTCTACATTTAAAAGATCACATGGACTATCTTGTGGATACAATTATTCTATTTCCTATGGTTTTAATAGTTTTTATGTTAGTGTATATGCCCTATAGTCAATTAGTTAGTTACACGTTACATTAACTTTGTTTATGTAAAACATGTTTATTATTAATAAAAGCATTTTTTATTTTTAATATTAATTTATATTTTATTATGAATCTAAAAAATATATAAACTCCTTGGAACAAAAAAAACCTTATAAAGAAAATTATTGTAACAACCCGGTCCAATCTGCCATATATTGTCTGCTTTGGGTCTTACCGTCCTCACGGTTTTGTTCCTGGTGATGCGAGCCAACTTTTGAGCCTGACGCCCCAAAACGCATATTGCAGAGTAGCGCAGCAGCCCACATCTGTCATATACTGTCTGCTTTGGGTCCCTCCCATCCCAGGGTTGCCGACCCGCACGGTTGTCAAATGCGTATGACAAGTTTGCAACTAGCACTCTTAATAAGGCCAACTACCACTCCCTCACCCACCGATGTGGGATATTACATTTATGAAGTAGTTATAATTATAAGATTCTTATTGCATCAAAGCATTATTCCTAAATGTTCTTGGTCAATGTTCTATTAAGATAGGATATTAATTAGAGTTGTTAAGACTAGTACATCTTATGTTTTTTGCTTTTGACACGACCAAAAGATTGATGTCTTCTCCCAAGTGCAGGAGTGTCGAAGTAATAAATAACCCGGCAAGACCGGGGTCGAACCACAGGGAGGTGAATTATATAAATTACAAATAAAGACAGATTTG
>Ga0325402_1005417_pt1 | contig 11933 bp, 10 predicted proteins | sample PopdelMetagenome_22_FD_207212 | JGI IMG/M metagenome (GOLD analysis project Ga0325402, IMG submission 207212) | Populus deltoides microbial communities from Bellville, Georgia, United States - Xylem-PdKOR-R3 | ecosystem: Host-associated > Plants > Phyllosphere > Stem > Wood/Secondary xylem...
CCTAAAAACACCGCATAACCTCCTCCTGTACTTTGTCTGTCATCTTATGTATTTGTCCGATCTGCATCGGAAAATGCTTGCAACTGTGTTGTTGCAGAAGGAAAAAGAGAAGGCCTTGGTTAACTGTTTCTTTGAAATACCTTAAAACTCTTTTACAACTCTGTCTATGTGCAGTGGTAGGATTGCACATATATTGGCATACCTTAAAATTTCTAATGCAGAAAAAACGACAATAAAAAATAAAAATAAGAAACTAAAAACCAAGGAAATTGTAAAAGAAATTCAATTTAAAAAACATTCTCAATAAAAAAAAACAATAAAAAAAATGATGATTAAATTTGACATAAGAAAAACAGTTTAAAGGGGATGAAACTAAAAAAACAATTCAATTTAAAAAATTATTTGAAATAAAACAAATAGAGATAAAAAGAACAATAAGTAAATTTGAAGGGGAAAAAAATTAAATTAAAGGGTTTCTTTGAAAATTTAAAGGGCTAGCGTGAAAATCAAGAGGTGAGGGGGGAAAAGATCGTCGACTTCAAACCATAAATTCAACGACCACACACATCATCCAATCATGGAGGCACCATCAAGATGAAGCGAATACCATCCTGAAAGGTGTTGTTTAACCATCGAATAACGTTATTCGCATCATCCAAAAGCAATGTCTCAATGTTCACTCACTGCCTTAATTTTCATCTTTATCAAATGACTAAATTGACAACTAGAACATGAAAACTATAAATTAAATAAACCAAAATAAAAAGACAAAAAAACCCATAAACTCAAGCTTATTCATTTTTTTTTATTTTAATCACAAAAAAGTTATTTTATTTTTTCAAAACAAATAAAAGGTCTAAAAAGCGTGTTTTTATTTTTATTTTTAAGGGTATAAGTGTAATTTTATTGTGCAAATAATATTGAAAAGGTAGAAAAGCTCACATTTTTTTTTTTTGCTTTTAAAGAAAATAAAATCATTTCACTGTGTAAAAAAAATAACAAATTTATCTCAATTAATTTTGCAATGGCCAATGAATCTTTTAGAAAGGATAAACATATCCCCAGTTGCAAGTTTTGCTGAATTTTTAAGAAGGGAAAAAAGTTCATTTTAGTATTCCAATAATCATTAGAATGTGTCTTTTGTTATATTATTTTACTGATGCATTTAAAGTTTTTGTTAATTTTATAGAACTAATAGCACGTCAAATCAAAATTATTATACTTCTAATAATTTGATGCTAAAGTTATCATGATAAAATAAGCAGTAAGCAGTAATGGTGGTAAGCTTTATCGTTTGAAGTTTTCCAAAGGACAATGTGTTGTGAAGCACGTGGTTATCACCGTAAATAGTTCATTTTCCGACCACGAGTGTAGCTGACAAAACAGCAGAAAGCCAAGAGAATCAATTACAGCATATCCATCTTCTTCCCTGCTGCCTCATCTCTCTCTTTCTCTCTTCGCTCAGTCCCACACTCAATAGAGATGTCTCTGCGACTTCACTTGCCAAACTTCCAACAATGCTCCTCTCCTCTCTCTTCCTCCCTTTCTCTCCCTCCATGTTTTCATGTCCCTTGCTCTCAAATACGATGGCCACATGCCACTTGGAGCAGCAGCATTGCTTGCCGCTTGCCCCAGCAGCAGCAATCTGTTGCTGTTATTGAGAAAAATGAGACTAGTACTAGTGTACTGTCTGAAAGAAAAGTGATTCGTTTCGGTTTGCCTAGCAAAGGACGCATGGCTGCCGATACTCTCGATCTCCTCAAGGTAATGTTACTGCATTCTACATCAGTGCATGGTAATGTCTGTCTCTTTCAATTTTCTGTTTTGTCCCCACGTATATAAATGAAGTCTGTCTTGATTATTGTTGGGTTTAGGATTGTCAGTTGTTGGTGAAGCAAGTCAACCCTCGACAGTACGTTGCAGAAATTCCTCAGGTTTCTAATCTCTCTCGAGATGTTAATTTGATTGATACTATATACGATAAACGGGCATTTGTAATAGTTTTTTGTTTACATTATTACTACTGCAACTACTCTTGACTCTTGTACAGCTTTCCAACTTGGAAGTGTGGTTTCAACGACCCAAAGACATTGTAAGAAAGTTGTTGTCAGGAGATCTGGACCTTGGAATTGTGGGTTTTGATACTTTCAGTGAATATGGACTGGTAAGCAGAATTAAGGACTAACTATAGTGTACTGTGGATGTTATTTGGCTATCTTTTTTTTACTTGGGATTTATGTCTATTCATTGATGTCCATGAGATCCAAGCTGGAGAAGTTACTCACCCCTTTTGTGTATTAATTAAAACATACAAAGGATACTACTCATTGGATCTTTTAGTGAGTAATTAATGTTCATTTATTAGAGCACATTGAATCTTCTTCTCCCCTTTTTAGTTTCAACCTCATAGAGACAACTGATTTTATGTGTTTTTGAAATGTTGGCATTGAGATTCAGTGTAGGAAACCGTTGGCACATGTTCTTGTTCGATTCTTAAAGCATTTCCATCTTTAGAAGTGAGGTTAAAATGCAATAGATGCATGTTTAATCTGGTGATACATTATCTCCCTTCCCTTCCTTTTTCCTTTCCTAAATTGTGAATAGCTGGAACATGGTAAATGCTGTTAATGTTGCTAATGGTCGAATCTCAATTATCAAGGGTTCTTGAGTGTTGCTGTTGTTAATGATGATTTCTAATTGAACAAATCTCAACTACATAAAGGGTTCCCTACAATACTAAGACAACTGAATTCTTGTACCTTGCAAAATACTCGGTATACACAGCCTTTAGGCCATAAACTCTTACTGCAAAGCTAAATTCCCAAGCTTAGGATCGAGCATTGGTTATTTTATTCTTTACCTGGTGAATTCAACCGTTGTTTCTCTGTTTTAATATGAAAAAGTACATGGTTGGAGAAATGAAAATCATTTGGTTGCATCATTTCCTTTCCAAGCTTGTTTCTGTTTCTTTCTATCACAATTAAAGAGTGCATTTACATTGGAAACTTATTATTCAATCTAAAACTCCTTGTCAGGGAAATGAAGATCTTATCATTGTTCATGATGCTCTTGGATACGGGGACTGCCGTTTATCCCTTGCAGTAAATTTTCCCTTTTTCTACTTGAAGTCAACTTCAACCTTTGAAGCTGATTTGCACATAGTTTTCACCGTCCATAACATTTCATTTTTTTTTCCTTTCAGATTCCTAATCATGGGATATTTGAAAGTATAAATTCACTGAGGGAGCTATCACAAATGCCTCAATGGACAGCTTCGAAACCTCTACGAATAGCTACTGGCTTCACTCACGTATGATAACTTTATTATAACATACCCTGATGAATGCTTTCTGGGAACATTTTCTCTTGCATTTGCCTTTGGTGAACCATTTGAATTTAATTCTCTTTTGCCTTCATGTACAGCTTGGTCCTAAATTTATGAGGGATAATGGGTTCGTGAATGTGACATTTTCAACTGCTGATGGAGCACTGGAAGCTGCTCCTGCGGTGAGAATCGATTCTTTAATATAAGTGAATCACTTTTTTCCTTATCGAATATTGTTTTGAATGATTTGATATTTCAGGTAAGCCTGAATGAAAAGCCAATAGAATGTTGCCAGTAACTAAGCTTATTTATACAGTTATTGTATGTCATATATTTACTACCATTACATATTGAAGATTTAGCTTCATGACACCGGCCCTGTCTCTGCTTCTTTTTTCGTTGGACTTCTTATCTTTTGCGTTTACGGGACAGCTATTTTGAATTTATAATGAACATAATCTTTTCACCGATTAGAAAGTGCCCCAGCCCCTTTTTTGTTAGGTTTCTTTTCTTTTGCTTAGTTTTTATCCTTGTCTATTTTGATTCTTTTTACAGGACTTAACTATTTGGTGTTTTATAATAAACTTTATCTTTGCACAGATTAGAAAGAGAACTTCGAAAGTCCAATTCTTTCTAGTCTGGTGCATTAATGCAAAGAGAAACGGGGAGGAATCCTGTTTTTTTTTCTTGACCCACCGAGGTTCTTGCCTCGTGAATGAGGTTCTTGGAAGATAGTTTTGATTTATTTTACCACAACTCAGCAGGCTGCAGTAGACATACAGTTCTTACGTGATCCCCCAGTTCATCATTTCATATTTATCAATCTCCTTTTTTTCCTGCAGAAACAAATTATGAGACATGCTCAACTTTTCTTTTATATGACATTGTCTTTCCGTTTGATTTTTCTCATTAAACTATTAACAAATCAGTAAATAACTTCACAGAATTCGACTGTCTTCACTAACCATGAAAATCCATTGACCTGTGATTTCAGTGCAATGAGAATATTTCATTTCAATTTTCAACATTTAGACATTGTCATGGTTAATGTTTTAGTCCTGGTGGTTTAGTCAGGAAAAAAGGAGTTGATAAGGTCGAGATTTCAGTTCTTAATCTAGAAAAGATTACATAACTTGATCCTGTTGAGCTGCACTTCTCCAGTTGTCTCTTGCTTCTTGGTTTAAGAGTTTCTTATCTTGGATGATGATGCTCTGTATCCCCACGCTTACATGGAGATTACATGTCTTCCTCCCTTCCCCGTCTTCTCTGTATCCTCTCTTTTCTTTGAAACCGTGCATCACAGTATTTATTTGTTTTTCATTGGATTATTTGCATGAGTCAAAAGTTAAAGATCTGACCTTGTTGACATGCTATGAATATTCAGTGACTAACATATTAATTTCCATCCAACTTTTCACGTTTTGACATCCTCTTGGTTAGAGATATTTTAAGCCAAGTGGGGCTGCAATGAGGTCAAGTGTTCTTAATCTGGAAAATTCTAATTATCATTAACAATAGTCTTAATGAGCTGCACTTCTGCTGTATTCACTTGCGACTTCCACCTCTTGAGCAATGATAATTATGTGAATTTTATAATCTGGCCGTACACATGTATCTACTGAGACTATCGTTTTTCTATTATTGTAGATGGGGATAGCTGATGCTATTTTGGACCTTGTGAGCAGTGGAACAACACTGAAAGAAAACAACTTGAAAGAAATTGAAGGTGGAGTTTTGTTGGAGAGCCAGGTATGCGATCAAGGTGCATTGATTGTAGCTCAGTAGAGGGTTTCTCTTTTCTTTTCTTTTCTTCATTTTTGTTTATAACCTGTTTTAATAACTGGTTTTACATTCTGCCTTTGATACATTTTGTCTTACCTTAAAATTCATACATTCTTCAGCCTGTTCTTGTTGCTAGGAGAAAATCATTGGTCGAACAAAAGGACGTGAGGTGCAGAACAAAAGAGATTCTAGAAAGGTTTGAGGCTCATTTGAGGGCGGTTGATCAGTTCACGGTGTGGTTATCATCATTCTCAATCTTCACTCTCCCACCATATTCTCTTTCCTGTTCAGGTTCTGTTGTTTTAACACTTTCTCATATCATGGCAGGTGACTGCACACATGAGAGGAAGTAGTGCAGAGGAAGTGGCTGGACGAGTGTGCAGCCAACCATCTCTGTCCGGATTGGAGGTGAGGTTGGAGACAGAAGCAAAGTTTCTCGTGCCCTCTATCTTTAGTTTAAGATCCAATTAATGACTAGCATATCCAGTATTTTTGCTTGACCAAATCCACACTACCAAAACGGGTAAAATCAAAGACCAAAGCCTCATGAGGCCGAGAATGCTGAGATGCTAACCACCTATCTACCCCCTCAGGTTTTTGCAATTTGGAAGCTCATGTGTGTTCTTTTTATTACAGGGACCTACTATAAGTCCAGTTTTCTGCAAACATAATGGAAAGGTTACCCCTGATTACTATGCTATAGTGATATGTGTTCCAAAGAAAGCATTATACAAGTCTGTGCAGCAGCTGAGAGAGGTGAGTTGTCTAACCATAATAGACTAATAGAAGCAGGATGCCGTGATACACAAACTGGATCCATATACAATGCTGAGAAGAGTGCACTTGATATTCTGTTTATTCTTACTCTCGCTGTTAGTTGCCGTAAATCTAATCAGGAGGGGTTTGGGTCGGCGGAGTGGTAATCTTTTGTCTCATTGAACACTACATCCCTCAATCTCTGTAGATAACTTATATATCAATGACAGCTCTGCATAATTTAACTTGGCAATCCTGACACGACAAACTTTTGGTTTGGTGTGGACATGACAGGTCTCCAGAACCCTTCTGTATTGGCTTGAATTCTATTATGTGTATGTGACAATGTCGTAATGTCACTCTGTGAACTCTACATCATTACCTCTGATGCATGCGTTTAAACCATGGCTAGATTTATTATCTGAATCCCATCCTAACAGGAATGGGTTAACATGGCTTCTTGTACATATTTTGATGTAGATTGGAGGCAGCGGTGTTTTAGTTTCTCCTTTAACTTACATTTTTGAGGAAGTCACGCCAAGATGGAAGGAGCTTCTTTTAAAACTGGGGTTGTAATTTAGGGTTCTACCACTTCCTTGCAAATTTGAGCAGCTCTCAAGGTCGAAAAGCTTTATCAAGTTTAATGAATGAACAGGAAGGGGAAGAAAACATGTCAACAAGGCTCTGGTGACTAATGAATTTTATGACAGTCTGATTCTTCAATGTTCTTTCATGTCATGTTTTGTCTTGAATTTAATCTAAATCATTAAATTAATATTGAATAAAGATGATTTAATATTATAACAAAAATAAAAAACCAGTATTCATTTCACTCTTTATCTAGACATAGATTATTATAGATTGAAGCAGTGTAATGGTGAAATTATTTTTGCTAAAGAAAGTCGTTTAGTATGCAGTTGAGGGTAGGATTGTCTTTTCCATGTGATACATTTGGTATTGAAAGAATGATTGAGGATAAAATGATCCATTCGGGTTTTTTGGGCTACAATATAGATATTAATTAGTCTTTCAGGGCACAAAATTTTAACCTTTGGATTGAGAGCTTCTTTTGTCTTTTTAAAAAAAAAATAAATAAATAGTGAAGATACAATCATGCCTTTGAAGGGGGAGAAAATATGCATGTGTTGAGGGGCTTTTCTGTCTTTTCTGTTTATTGAACACAATTTAAATACGAAATTACCCTTGGGTTTCAACAAAAACAAGGTTGCATGTAGAGGTGTTTTCATCGTTTCCATATGATTTTATTGTAAATATCATGTTGGGTTAGGGGTAATTGAGTATTGATATGTATATAAATTATTATTTATATTCCGAAATAGTTAACGCGTACTAAGCATGTGCCCGTGCCCATGGGTGTGTGTTGTCCATGCCATTTGAGCGACGCGTGTGGTCACAAAACAGAATCGAGTGTTGCCATAAAAGGCGGCATTCGATATGCCTCGCCACCCCAGGTATAATGGCATGGTGTGTGCGCCGCAGATCACGAAGGAGCTCCAACCGGGGTTTTTCCCTCCCTTCCTCTCTCCTCTCTCTTGTCCTAGAAAATCATGTTGTCCAATTGCTTAGCTTACCAAGCCCGTAAGCGCTTGGCCTAGTTTTTTTTTATATTATTTTTTTAAAAAATTTTTTAAAAAAATAATGCATCATTTGTATATATTGTTTCAAATAAATTTTTGGTTTATGTTTAGATAGGTATGATTTATCTGTGGTTTTTTTTAACTTTATATAGATTAAATATTGTTTTTGAATATTGATTTTTTTATAAGATTTTTCATATATACAGCCTTGCACTGTTTTTTTTTTTAATTATTGTTCAATAAATTTTATGTGTTACGTGCAGCCTTAAATTTTTTTTATATATATAATTATTGTTCAATAATTTTTATGTGTGTGTCAGTTTTTATTACAAATTTTATGTGTTTTTTTATTATATATTTATTTTTATAGAGGATTTTATTAAACATAACCACGTAAATTACTGGTGTTGCGATGTGAGATATCTTGATCTTTATTTTTCGCTTGGTTTTCTCAATTTTATTTTTGTTTATTGTTGATGAATTTTTTTTCATTACTTTATACAATGGTTATTGGATTGTTTAATTAGATGCGTACATAGGTTTTTTGATTTACATCTAAGAGTTTTTTGGCCAATGCTTGATTAAGAAAGTTTAAAGGTTTCAGGTGCTCTTAAGTTGCTTTCTCTTGGGGGGGAATTTATGTTATAAGATGAGTGTTTGAGGTATGTACCATATTTATTTTATACATTAGGTCCAAACATAAAATATTTTTGCAGACACTTAACTAAGTTATTAAAGTCCTTGCCGTAACAAAAAATTGACAAACATTTATTATTCTTTACTTGCTAATAGTTGTTGAGACTTTATTCCTTACTTAAAAGTTGAGCTTTCATATTTGTTTTATTTATCATGTCACTTTTTATTTCGAGTTGCTCGAAAAATTTCTATGTTAGATTGATATCTTTTTACATTTTATAATTAAATTTTTATATGAATTTCGAGACACAGTTTAATTAAATTTTTTTCATGTTACTTATTTGTTACTTAAAAAACAAATTATATATTTTTAATGCTACCGGTTCGTGAATACATATTTAAAAAACAATTTTTTTTAATTATCTTACCATATGTTTTCAGAAATAACCAACCCGCCGCACAGGCAACCTATCTAGTACATTATAAAAATAGAAATAGCTTAGGCTATTATAAACCATCAAATTCCAACATGTTAAAGAACAATAAATCATATTTTAAACTTCACCCAAGTTTATATTTTATTAAGAACATGCTCCGAAAAGATCTTTGGAGTCTTGTAACTCTTTTTTGTGATGCGAAGTGGCAGCCAGCCATAGTTTTATAGCCACAATGGAAACTTGCAGTGGCCAGCAGTCAGATCATCAGATAGTCATTGGCAAATGGTCTACGGATGCTGTTCTAAAAATAGAGCTGGAATAAAAGCATAGAACAGACTCCAGAATAGGAAGCTTAGAATACCTATTTGAATCAGTTCCACATCCAAGCCATCTCTGTTATGTTTCCAGGCAGTATCTCTTCTCACCATTGCTTTACTTCATTGGTTAATTGAAGCTACTATTAAGAATTGAATGACTCAATTAATTGAATAAAAGAAATTCCCAGGCACCAAAACGAAGAGAATCAACATTGGATTAAAATGATAATAAGAATAAATTTTCTGTCACCGTCAAAATTATAATCAAGGCCTGTGCGAATACCACATGCAACACCAAATGATGGAATATCAGTAGCTGAACCTATTTGTAATGCCTGGACTGTAATTTCTACCACACAATACAGCTCCAACTTCATTAATCCCTACGTGATTTGGCTTGCAATCTTTCTCAAACTGGCCTGAAATAATACATTCTTCTTTTTGCATCATCTAGTGACAATAAAGTTTTATCAAAGAATCAGCACCAGCAGTGAATAACCAAGGTTGCCGTGGGTGGAACTTGCAGTCCAATACTCCTACAATACAATCCAGAATCAATTACAACTGTGTCAGTTTCATCTCAACAGTTGATGTTGGGAGGGTACTTTTGACTGGTATGTAAATTCATAGCACATATACAATATGACATGCTACAAATACTACACAGGAAACAGAAAGTTTAACCACAATGCAACCCCATACTATCACTTCTAGCAATAAATAAGAATCAATTTGATAACTTGTATCATTATGTGACGAGAGGAGAGTATTAATAGCCAAAATGGATCAGTACTTCCTGTTATATCCGTCCAACCAGCCAATGAAGATGTAGAGTGATGATTATGAGAATCAAAATATGTTGAACATCACAGAGGTGAAGTTGTATCAGATCTGTAATGAACATGGATTTTTTTGCCCCAACTCAGATCTTGTAAAACAAATTATGGCTGCGCTTTTGGCCAAAACTGTTCTATTATTGGAAAGTCATATCCTTCAAGTGCTTATGAGGAGCCAGCTTTGCTCAGAGTAACTACTAGTAGTATATGCTCAAATTTCAACCCAATCCTAATTCAGGAATAGGACATGTATCCACCCCATACTTGACAATATGTGTGCATATGTGTATGTGACATGTGTATCACCAAGCACTGACCTCTTCCATTTGAACTTGCATGCCCACGGAGAATTTCCAGAGGAACAATAAGAGGATTCTGATTAAGATCTGAATAAACTGTCCCATGAAAAACATATGCAGTGCAATCATCAGAGCATGATGCAAATAATGGGTATGAACGGTGGAAGGCCACATTGGTTATGTCTTTGGGATGACACCTGAGAAATTAGAAATTCACATCATATAAGGCATGAAAAGAAAATCACATCAGGAAAAGATGGTCATCACATGAAATAAAAGCATAAAAGGTGGGCAAACACCAAATTTAAGAGTAAGCACATGATTTTACATGTATACATTTTCCGTAAGATTCATATGGCTGAATGCTTGAAATATGTCACTTGTTTTAAAATTTCATATTGATTTAAAATTAGTTGACCAAATAATATGATCAGAATTCATACTTGAGAACTTTGTAAGGTTTAGATGAAAGGTCCATGTCAAACCAACATAATTTGCCCTCTCTGCTTCCCACAATTACATTATCACCTGCATGGAAGTCAAACCCGGAATAAGAATGTTGTAGGAAAAGAGATATATATGATGACTTGGAAAATCTATCAACAAGAATGAGGAGCAGACCAGCAGGATGAATTGAAATAGAGGAGACTTCACGTAATCCAGTCTCCAGCTTCTTAATCAGCTTTTGCTTCAACAGATCATAAACACGGACATTCTTCTTTGTTGAAACAAAGAAGATGGAGCGAGTAGGATGAAAAACTGCTGACACCGGAAGTCCATGCAGCTTAAATGGATGTCTTTGTGTAAATTTCTTAGAGAGCTGGTGGATAAGAATAGCTTTTGAATCACGTAATTAATTGGTTAAGGCTACAGATCATAGGCAATTGGCATTCTTGTTTCTTTTGGCTTTAAGTAAAATTGCTCTGACATGTGCTTTTGTTTGCATGCATTAGTATGCATGTCTAATTACATGGATATCTCAAAGTGACTTGAGCATGCATACCTACCTATTTCTGATAAATGAATCACACTTTTCGATATAGAGTTTCCCGCATTACGCGTGTTAATTTCACAAGAAGATTAACAGTCCTTGGAATCAAATGAAAACAAAACCAGAATACAGTATACAAGATGGGTGAGCTTCAGAGCATGGCCTTGCTTTGGCAAAAAGATGCAAAAAATCCCCATGGACTAGTAACACTAGAACACAAAACAGCAATTCTAAGCTCATGGACATAATAAGATCAAAGGATTGTCAAAAAGTGGAAATAAAAACTACCCAATGAATCTACAAAAGATGAGAAATGCATGCTTTTTTAGTTTAGAAACATCATCCACAATAACATGCAGCTCATCTACCAACCATTGGCACTGAATGCAACACATCCCCTCACTGCATATGAAGGAAAAAGCATTCCTCTGCAATCATGAAATTGTTTTCTTACAAAGAATAAGAATGAATAAGAGCCAGAAAAGGATAAATAAAAGGAAAACTAAGTAACAAAAATGAGCACAGAAAAGTTAAGTGAGACCGGTAGACTTCATGCATGGAACAATACTTTATAGAACTAGAAATGAAACTACAATCAAATGACAATGAAAGAAAAGGATATCAGCAGGCATCACAGTTGAGAAATAGTCTCCTTTACGATGCCATTCAACTGAATATACAGCCTGCAAGAGCAAAAGAAAGTGCGGGATGAATAAGAAAAAAGTTTTCAAATGAATATCTTCCATTAAAACTAGTAAAATAGTCTAGTTCACCAATGTTCAAAATGAGCAAAGAAAATTACCTTGAAATGCCTTAACCTGATTCCTTCATGTTCATCATCTTGAAGCCAGCTCCAGCCAGACACCTTGTTGCCTATAAATAACCAATAAATGGCAAAAAATAAGTAAATTCCCGCTGGCCATAAAAAATAACAATGCATGAGCCATTTTTTACAC
>Ga0325402_1005420_pt1 | contig 11930 bp, 6 predicted proteins | sample PopdelMetagenome_22_FD_207212 | JGI IMG/M metagenome (GOLD analysis project Ga0325402, IMG submission 207212) | Populus deltoides microbial communities from Bellville, Georgia, United States - Xylem-PdKOR-R3 | ecosystem: Host-associated > Plants > Phyllosphere > Stem > Wood/Secondary xylem...
AATAAGTTTGTACAAGGAAAGAATTTGAATATACACAGTAAAAGGCTATCTCCTAGAATCAAGGTGTATCAGTTATAGGAGCTAGAATTACTGAGAATCAATTATCTTGTTAATCATAATTAGGAGAGGCGGATTCTCCTCAAAGTTAACATGGTTGAAATGGCGAAAACACACAACTTGCCACCATCCAATAGAAACTGTAATTTCGCCACCCTTCTAGTAAAAACATTGGCTAATTGAAGATGTGAGGGGACAAATTAGAGATTGATGACCCATCGAGCTACCAATTCCCGAACAAAATGATGATGAATGTCAATGTGTTTGGAGCGTATTGTTATCGCGTAACAATTGCGGAAGAAAGAGGAATGTGATATGAAGCTCACGAAGAAGCTCAAGTATCCAGTTAAAGTTCAGGTGCAACAGAGGCTAGAGCACAGTATTTTGCTTGAGCGAGATTGATTTGCTTTTTTGAACACCAAGAGACGAGACTTCGATCAAAATAAACAACATAGCCTATTATAGAACACCGGGTAAAAGGACATTCGCCCAATCTGCATCAGAATAACCAAGCAAAGTCGAATCTTGTGAGAGTTGTAACCCAACGATAGGTGCCCTTAACATATTGTAAAATACGCTTCAATGCATGGAAGTGATTAGTAGTAAGAGCATGCATTTATTCACATATAGAATTAACACTGTAAGATAAATTAGAATTTGAGTAACAACAGAATGAGCATTCCAGATTCGGTTAGATGAGAGATCCCACTAGAAAAGGGGAAATAGGCTTCCAATTCACCATGTTTCTCTGAGTCAATAGATCAAGAGCATTTGACTAAAAAAAAAAAATCCCTTGTCATTGCGAGTGATCTCAATTCCTAAAAATTAGTGTAAATTACCGAAATCCTTCATAGAAGATTCTCAAGTCAGTCGAACAATGAGTGTATAAAGAATAGACTGATTATTAACTTTAATAACTATATCATCAACATATAAAAGAAGATAAACAATACCATGAGAACCATGATACACAAAGAGCGAGGAATATGCACAACTCGTGATAAAATTACCAAGGCCAAGCGAAAACCTGACTCAAATGCTAAAAACCATGCCCGTAGGGCTTGTTTTGGACCATAAAAGCACATTGCAAGCAAACATGAGAAGGGAATTAGTGATCAATGTATCTCGCAGATTGTTCCATATAAACTTCTTCTATAAAGAAAAACCATATATAAATGCATTTTTAACATCAAGTTGACAAAGTGATCAGCCATGCATAGCATCAAGAGACAAGATAATTCAAACAGTGGTAAGATGAACCACTTGACCGAATGTTTCAATGAAAACAATGTCATATTTATGAGAAAAACCTTAGGTCGCAAGACAAGCTTTATAGTGTTCTATAGAACCATCTACTCAAAGTTTTTTTTTCTTAAAGATCCACTAGAGAGACAAGATAATTCAAATAGTGGTAAGATGAACCACTTGACTGAATGTTTCAATGAAAACAATGTCATATTTATGAGAAAAACCTTGGGCCGCAAGACAAGCTTTATAGTATTCTATAGAACCATCTACTCAAAGTTTTTTTTTCTTAATATCCACTAGCATTTTTTCTTAAAGATCCACTAGCAACCCACATCATTATGATCATGTGGGTGGGGAACTAAACACCATGTGTTATTCTGTTTGAGATTAATAATTTCATCATCCATAACTGAAAGCCATTCGGAATGTTTGACAACCGACTTAAATCCATGAGGTTCTTTTATAGTAATATGTACTTGAAACCATGGTCGAGCATACAAAACATGTAATGAATGAATAATGTGGGTCTTAGTAATACCTTTATTAGCATGACCAACCATAGGTTGAGAAGTAGGAGGTGGTTGACTAAAAAATAAAAGATCTTTTAAATTATTTTTTTAGAAGTTCCAAGGATCTCATTACACAATCTAGGGTTATTTAGAGCTTAATTTTTTTTTTTTTAAGTTTGATCAATTTCTTCAAGGTTAGGTTGTTTCAAACCACAAGTTGTTTAAGTTCCAAGCCTCTAATTGTAATTTACACGAGTCACTAGTGAGAAATCTCTTAAAACCCTTTTAGAAGAGAAGGGTTGTCATGTTTTTAAATGCTAGCTCTTTCTTTTTATATTTCGAGTTTTTTTTACATCATATGTTCTATAATGTGCTTATTTATCTGATCACATCAAGTCCTACATCAAAGAATATGAGGCATAACATTCTATTTATAGAAAAAATCTGAAAATCATATAAATAAATAAAAATATTACTTTGCCTCCTAAAAATATCACATATATTATTTTAAGACAATTCTAGAATTTTATTCAATCAAGTCTATACTTTATTTTCTAATTGTAGAATTGTAATCCCCTATATGAATCATATTTGTTATCAACACCATAATAATTGATTTTTTGAATAAGATTTGATTTTTAAAAAAAATTCATTTTACCTTGCAGAAAAATTTCACAGTCAATATTATTTGTGAACATGAGTAACATTTTTTATAATTTACCGAGGATGATGAATCTTCTCTTGATTACTTAAATAGATTCATATAGTTTATGTTATACCTAATATATATACATTTGTTACCCTTGATTAGGACATGTAGTCAGGATCAAAACGTAACATTTCTTGTTATAACCCAAAATTTGTCCCTCATTTTCAAAATATTTTCTACAAATAAAAAAAAAATTTGTTTTCAACTCATTTCAACCATTCATATGCCTATTTTGTAATTTTTGACAATTTTCCTCTTATTGACATCTTTTCGAGAAAAAAGTCAAAACATAAAAAAATGATAAAAATTAAATTAAAAAAAGGTCGATAAGTGAAATGCAAAACAAGAAAAAAAGGGACTAAAGTGAAATTTGGTTCCTTTCTCCCTAAGTAATTGGGAGAAAATTAAAAAAAAATACTATAAATAAAGGTAAGATTTTAGAGAAAAAAGGAATGTGTAAAAAAACCTAATCATCATAGGATAAAAAAAATAAAGAGAAAAGAAGGGAGGTATGTGGAAAAAAAACTAGCCACCATTGAAGGAGAGCCAAAAATATTTGAAAGAAAAAAAATAAAGTGAAAGAGAGAATAAGTATGCTAAGAAAGAAAGAGAGAGAAAAAGAAAAACCCTTCATCTTCTTCCCCTCTTCCACATAAAGAACCCTAACCACTCCCTTACAACTTTCAAATATCACTACCCATGACATCGACCACCCATCACCATACCAAGATAACCTCACGTCATTGGCAAGAACAACAAAATTAGCATTAACTCACTGAAAGTCCAACTTTTCTTAACGCCAACAGTAACAACACAACTCCACTACTTGACAGTTCATAACTCTAGTGACATAGGAATAACTCCTTCATAATAGACCATCCAGCCACCTGTTAAAGAAGATGAAACGAGAGAGAGAGAGAGAGAGAGAGAGAGAGAGAGAATAAGAAGAAACAGACTGAGTAAAAAAAAGAAACAGACAAAGTAAAAAAGAGAAAAAGAAAAGGAAGTTAAAACTTCTTTTGGTTGGATCTCCTTCATCAAGTAACGATGATCAACACCACCATTATAGAAAGAACAAGGTAAAGGTGGTGTTTCAAATCTGATAGGTGGCACGACTTATCAATGGTGATGCATGGGTCTGCACACCAGCAGTAATAGTGGCACATAGATCCACACACTAGTGCTACCTCAATATTCTAGCGCCTTTTTCTCCTAAAGCCCATTTTGAACCCTATATTAATTTTTGAATAATTTTAACATGTTATTGAATATTAGATTTGGTATTTTATATGATTTTACATGTTTGATTTTATGTCTGCATGTGCCGATAAGCTTATATATAGATGTGATTTGTCTGTAAACGTTTGATTTTCTTGTGTGTTTAATTTTTGATATGATGCGCTTTTGCATATGAATATGCATTGCAAATGTGTGTTTTTTTTTTAATACAGTAGGGGTGTTTTCAGATAACATATATAATAAAAAAAACATAAGACATAAAGAAATATATATACAAAAAAAATTACATGTTATTTTGATGAATTATGGTTTTCTTTTGTTAAACATGAACATGAATCAGTGAGTTAAAAGATGCCTTTATCAATATGCTTTTAATTCTTTTTTTTTCTATTATATAGTAAATCGTTATCCTATCAACAAGGTCATTTTTAAAGTGACAACATATGATTTAGGAAAACAATTATCATGTTCTTTTAATCATTTTTATTTGTAAATATGCGTATTAACAAGAGTGACAACATATGATAAGTTGCTTTTAAATTATTATATCATAAGATAAGTGGAGAAGATGATGTATAAAAAATTTCAAACAATAAGGAGAAGAGCCATTAAAACTCAATAGCAATATTAGTAATAGCCTTATTAAACTTCAAAGAAGATTGAGTAATTGTTTTTGCTTACTGGACTCCTAAAAGATAAAGTCATGACCATGATAGATAGTATAAGCATCCATAGATTTGTTATCATTAACATTATCAACCCAATAAAACTCATTGAAACCATATAGTAGGAGATCAGAAGAGGTATTAAAAGATAAGATAAAATGAGTTGTATCATGAACATAACATAAGATACGTTAAACCATAAACTAATGGTCCTTATATATAGCATACATAAGCTTACAAACCTTAATAACAATAAGAGAAATATCTAGCCATGTAAAAGTAAGATACTAAGGAGCTAAAATCACTTAACAATATAAAGTAGGGTTAGAATAATGAAACCATTATCAGAGGTGGTGGAAAGGTGAGAACCAATAAATATTATTGTGGAAACTACATTAAGACATACTAACCCTGTGTATGATGTTAGAGTCATAACGAGATTGAGAAAAAAATAGCTTATGAGAAGTATATTGTATCTCAATATCAAAAAACGTAACTTAGATGCTCAAGTCTAGAACAAAGAATTATACACAAAGATGAGCAATCAAATAAGTCATATAAGATGGATAATTACTTATGAGAAGGATATCATCAATATAAACCATAACATAGATAATAATTTTTTAGTATTATATATAAAAAGAGAAGTTTCAATTTAAACCTACGAAAGTCAAGACGTAACAAAAATTGGTGATGTCAATCAAATGATACATGTGATACCTATTTAAATCTATAGGGAGCCTTATAAAGTTTGTATACATAAAAAAAAAAGATAAGAATCAATAAAACCTAAAAGTTATTGTATGTAAACATTAGTTTTAAGATGTGCATTATAAACATTCAATTGATGAATAGACCTACCCTATAAAATAACAATAGCCAAAATTATTTGAACTGTAGCCAAGTTGATAGCTAGACTGAAAGTCTTGTTAGAGTTAATACATTTTTATTGATCATACCTTTTGGCTACTAAACTAGGCTTATAGCATATAATAGACATATCAAGTTTCTATTTAATCTTATACATCTACTTGTAGCCAATAATATTTATAAAAGGATAAAAAAACAAATGACTAAATTTAACAAGTAGGTTCAGATAAAGAGGGTAAAACAACCTTAGCCAAGGAAAAACATGGGATATGATAGTGTTTGAGCTAGCATGGATGAAGGGTTATAGGGTAAGTATGGATAAGAATGTAAGATGACAAATTCAAAAAAGAAAATGAACTGGGAGAGTTGTTTTCTATGACAATGTTAAAATAAAAAGTAATGAGAAACATTTTTTAGATGGATGAATGATGAGAGATGATACAAGATTATATTGAGGATGGAATAGGAATGGAAAGGCTGAAAAAGAGACTCGATATGGAACACTACAAAGAGCCCTATAACTAAGAGATGAGGTAGAGGACAACATAGAAAAACAAGGTAATAGGGTAAAGACAAGAATGCTAATCAATAAAGAATAAATAGTACAAGGACAATTAGGCAAACATTGTGATAATGAAGAGGAAATTAATAAAATGAACTTTATATAAGGAAAGGAATACTCAAATGTAAAATGATAGATGACATAAACACGATGAGTAGGGATCCATACAATAGTATCCTATATGATCTAGTCTATAACCAAAAAAGATAAACAAGGTAAAACAAAAATCAAGTTTATGATTGTTATATCAATGCAAAAATAGGAAGCATGAGCAACCAAAAACCTTTGAAAATACATAGTTAGGTTGTCATTTTAAAAGTTTTTTAAAAAAGAGATTGGTTTTGAAGAATTAATATAGGCATTCGGTTGATGAGAAAAACAATAGTTTTGAAGGTATAAGGCCAAAATAATTATGAGAGGGAAGCATATTTGAGTAAAATAAAGTTGGTTTTAACAATATACCGATGATGGTGTTCTACAAACCTGTTATAGTAAGGTGTATAAGGACAAATAATAAAATGATAAATGCATACATGTTTAAAATAGGAATTTAGTTTTATAAATACCCTTTATAGTCACTTTGAAATTGTTATATACAAGTTCTAAACTAATTTTCAACTAACTTTTAAAATTAAATAAAACTTCATAAATCTCATATTAATTGAGTAGTGGAAAAAACAAAATATATTTAGAAAAAAATTTATAAAAAAAAATACATGTATCCATTCACCAAACAAGTCAGTAAGAGACCTCAAACATCATTAAAAACTAAGTTTAAAGGAGCTGAACTAACATACTTTGACGAACCTAAATTACATCGACTATACTTGTTAAAGAGGAAGAAACCAAAAGACACTTATTAAGGAGAATTCAATACAAGATGCAAGAGTGTGGATGACTAAGATGTTGATGTCATACTTCAAGGGTAGTTCTTGTGATAGAGAACAATTGAGGACTAGATATAGAGGGTTGGTACCTAAGATGGTGTAATGGATAGGAGGATAGCTCTAGAAACTCAATCATTAACAAGACAAAAGTGACTATGAAATTTAAAAAAAGCATCATTATCGGCAAATTGATAAACATAAGTAGGAATTTTATGTTATTAGGAACATGTAAAATGAAAGATAGTTTTATAGGACATTAAGGTGTATGAACTAAAGTATAACCAAGGTACAAAATATTAAATTTCTTACCATCATCTACTATAACTTGTTTGAAGTTAGTGTAGGGTTTCATATGAGTGAGTCCAGCAATGTCTAGCATTATATGATATATTACCTTGATTTCAAGATGTTATGATTAGTCATGATTCAAAAAGAAATGGTTGTATAAAATATTATTGGGTGAAGATAGAGGACCTAAAGCTGAAAAGGTCAAAGAGTTTCCTCTAATAAGAGAACCAAAACATAAAAAGTGGAAAGAACTTGATATGCAGTATGATTATAATTATCATAGATTTAACACTAGTTTCGATTGTCTTATCATGGTTGATTTCAACCTGAATTATTCCATTGGCTCAAGTTTTTTTTGTTTTAGTGACCTTCTGATTTCTATCTTACTTTTATTAAAAAGACTATTCTGACCATATAAAAAACTAAAGTTAAAGTTGTTATATTTGACAATAAAAATGGACTATCTAGCAATACTGGTCGAAAGGATAGTTACATCACCAATAGATGTGGATCCAATGGAGATCATAAAAAAGTTATCTTTGTATAAGAATTCATAGCTTAAGAGTTAATTATGAGCTCTTAAGAAGGTAATAAGTTTGGATCAAGCCATTAAGGTGATCACTATGTCCTTAAATTTTAGTTGTTGACCTTTCAACAAATGCATATTAGAGTTTATAAGAAGAAGTGGCTTGTTAATTGCTGTCAATTTATCATTGTATGCTTTTCTACGATGTAGATAAGCCAAAACTGATTCTTCAAGGAATTGTCGTAATTCAATAAGACTTGAGTAAAGAGATATAATTTGAGTTATTGAAAGTGAAGCTAGGGCTAATTCTAGGATTATCCAAATAGAGTGAGAGGTCTAACAATCAATCACATGATATAATACATCAGCAGACAAAGATGCAATTAAAATGCTCATTATCAATTGATTTTATTTAACCTAATGCATGTAATATGGGTATGGTATATATAGCAGTGGATGCATTCTTAACAGTAAGGAGGGCTAGTGGGCATGGTTTTGATCGATCGATGAAGTATATAAGCCTTGGCCAATAAGAAAATGCTTGATTTGAGCTTTCTACAACAAGTAGTTTTCATTCTTTAGTTTCAGAGAGATATAATGATGAATATTCTAAAGTGACGACAATGGGGATGTTGTTGTAATTTGCAGGGTGGTAGGAGGAGTATAGGTGGGTTGATGTTCTTGATTGCTAAAAGTGCAATAGAGATTATCTAGGGAAGTCATTGACGTTGTTAAGTAAGGTTTTGATACGATATAAGATTAAGAAAACAGAAAGAAGAAGAGACAGAGAAGAAAAAAGAGAATTTAATAGAAAATATTAAGCTTTTTTGCTGTGAGTTTTTTTTTTTTTATCACATTCAAAGCGTTTATGATAGATTATAAGTGTATACATGTACTAACCTTAGTACAAACAAAAAAAATACAAAATAGAAAGAATATATCTTCTTGCATGGCTTAGGAAGTTTCTTGAGCCTCCTCGTTAGTACTGTGCTCTAATAGGACTCAAGAGGATGGTGCTAGGTTCAGGTCTATCAAGTTGACAGATCCTTATGCAGGAGTATCTCTTTCAAGGGATTTGTCATTTGTTTGAAAGTTTCGAACTTTCTAGTAATTTCGGCCTTGTATTGTTCTTTGCTCAGCAGCTGCATTATGTTTTAGCAGTTTGCTCTGTTCCCTTTCCTCCAAGTTTCCCTTCTAAATTGGTGCTTCAATAATATGGTCTATCTGCTGGCTGGTCCAAGAAAAGGAGCAAATTAAAGAAGCAACTGCCTTCTCACTGAGAAGGAAGCGTGACTTTATGGATGCCAAGTACTAGTTTAACATTTTCCGGCTAGTTGCCGATTCCACACTTCGAAAGGCCAAAAACCCATATTACTGTAAAATTCCAAAGCAAGAGCAGTCTGTCATGGAAATGAAACCAAATGTTTAGATACTGCGAGGAGGAGCAGAGATCATCATCACTCTTCACTGATCTTATACAAGGGATAGCTTATCAAGTTGATGCTAATGGAGGATATATTATCACTGCTTGTTGGGCCCAGATCACTGCTTTTATGTGGATTATTGCCTGCAGGACATTTGGGCTGTTATGCTGTACTGCAGTGGCATCGCCTGTAGTCTAGAATTTTGTGGTGAAATCTTGAAAATGACAGAGGAAGGTAGAGACAATTACATCCTGGAGGAAATATTCTGCTGATCCCCGCTCGAGACCTTCTAATTCTTCGTTACTATAAATGGCATGGAAACATCTATTTTATCAACATTAGCATCATTAGTTAAAACTAAAAATACAGAGCAATATCATTCTTGAATCTCTTGCATTTCTATGTTCTATTTTTCTAAAGTGAATTTTTTTGGATTTTTTTAAAAATTTTTTTAACATTAACATATCAAAACAATCCAAAAAATAAAATAAAAAATTAATTTCAAGAAAAAATAATATTTTTGAACCCCAAAAACAAATAATCTTTTAATTCTTTTAATAGCATTTAATATGTTTTAAATGAAAAATATTTTGAAAAAAATATTTGAAATTACATTACCAAATATGTACTAAAAACAATCTGTTTAGCAAATTGGATTATCTTACTAAATCAAGGTGCCAGCTGACTTCAAAAATATATTAGCAAGCCAATTTGCTAAAAAGATTGTTTTTTTTTTCGCCCCCTAAAATTGGATAAACCGCCCAAACGAATCCGTACAACACCCATTCAGAGAACCTTTAAGTAATTTTTGCCCTCTAAAAATAAAAAATATATATATATTATTTAAGTAATTTTTTAAAATTTAAAAAACAACCTCTATCATTATATACGAACACTCTCATTCAGAGAATCTTTAAAGAAATATCATTTTAATTATTTTATTTTGTGTGTATATTCATTACACATTTACGATAATATATGTCAAATTGTCTAAATTAATATTAAACAAACTGAAAGGTAATATTCAGGAAGCTTAATAATTCGAGCAGTCTAGTGAAGAAATCTATAGTTTTAATTTACCCATGATTTGAGGAGTCCTGTAAAGGTAACTCAACAATGAACTGTGATCCAGCTCCAGCCATAGGTTTCGGGAAGTAAAGTCCCTGAGTTCTGAAAGATCCTCAGTTGGGCTTCGAAGCCTTTCTCTTGAACGGTGACAGCAAACTATTTTAAACTGGGCTAGATTTCTTTCTAGCCACATATAGGCCAGTAAGGAGGCCTCGTAAAACGGAAGGCCCGGACTATATTATTTTGGTTATAATTCGGGGCAAGATATTAGCATTCTAATTTTAAGAAACTCTCTTTAAAATGTCTTTTTGCTTCTATTTGTAGTGGGAAAATTTAGAAATTTTGACTAGAAAATAAGACTTTTTAACAAGAAAGGAATTAAATTATGACATATAACTTGATGCAATAATGGGAGGATTAAATAATAAACATATATAAAAATCAAAGGGATTTAATAAAACATCCCTTTATTCTTTTTATTGTTAATTAATTAATTATAATCATGCTTTTTTATTTACTATCAACAATTTATGAAACAAATTTATTTGGTTTAAATGCTGTCTAAATATATTGACAAAATAATTTGTAACGTTTTTCAATTTCATGAGAGCATTGCTCCATCAGTTGTATGCTTTAATGTGATTATCATCTGTTTGGGAGTGTGGTTGTGGTTACGGTTACTTTTAAAAATGTTTTTTACTTAGAAATGTATTAAAATAATGTTTTTTAATTTTTTTAAAAAAATTATTTTTGAAAGCAGTGTATCAAGATGATCTAAAAATACCAAAAAATTATTAATTTGAAGAAAAAAAATTAAATTTTTTAAAAACACTTTTAAAACGAAAAAAAAAATTGTTTAGATTAGCACCTATATAAATCATCATCATATGATGTATCTGGGAGCACTAATCCAAAGGAATAGTTTACAGAGAGACAAAGAATTCCTTTAATAACTAGTTGTTCTGATCCTTTAGAACAACTTGATGACTTTAGTACATCTTTTTCGAGGGCTGAGTGATTATAAATTGAATCTATCCAATTTTTCAGAGTGATGGCTTGAAGGACTAGTTGTATTTACTGTTTCTTTTTTTAGGGTGAATATCAGTAATGCAATTTATCCAATGATAAACATAGCTGAATTAATTTATGGAGCTATGGTACAAGCAAACCCGAATGAACAAAATGTTGAACTAAATTATACAAGTCTTTATTAGGGATTATTACTCTTTTTTTGTATATACTATTTTATTTTCTAATTATTTCTTTAATTAATATTCAATTAAAAAATTAAATTAAAAAATAGTATTAAAATAATAAATAAAAGCATAAATTCTTCTATCAAGTTGGAAGGATATCATCACGTTATACAAAAAAATAAATTTAAAAACAAAGAAAAAAATCATTGTTGAAATGAATAGTGCAACCACATTGCGACTCAGTTTGTATATATAGTGAGTTGCACTATTCAAATCCACCAAATTTTTTATTGTGTTTTAATAGCAAGTAAACCCATGTTAAGTTTCTGGTAGGATTTCAAGTTAATTTCTAATATAAAAAAAAAAAAAGACATTAATGTTATAGATGCGTGTTCTGGTATCATGATATTTTTTTAATTGAAAAATAAAAAGACAAAGTATGCAATTAATAAAATTAATTGAAAAATAAATGAATTAAGTAACTTTGAGAACCAATCCACTTTTTCTAGCATAATTTAAACTTGAAATCACCTTGATTGAATTCTTCTCTCAAAGATGAATTCATAAATAACAAAATAAAAGGTATTAGTAGGCAAAATTCATTAATCTTTATATATATATATATATATATATATATATATATATATATATATATATATATATTCTATTTTTAAATTAGAAA
>Ga0325402_1005421_pt1 | contig 11930 bp, 5 predicted proteins | sample PopdelMetagenome_22_FD_207212 | JGI IMG/M metagenome (GOLD analysis project Ga0325402, IMG submission 207212) | Populus deltoides microbial communities from Bellville, Georgia, United States - Xylem-PdKOR-R3 | ecosystem: Host-associated > Plants > Phyllosphere > Stem > Wood/Secondary xylem...
AGAGAACAGTTGGGAAGCAATTGGAAATTGTCGGTGATGAGAGAGAGCAGAAACGAATGAAGAGAGAGAGCAGAAACGAATGAAAAGCAAAAGATAATTGCTTTTCATTTTTTGTATTTCAAACGCAGTTTCTAATGGGACCCACGCCAAATTAACCTGTGGTTTGTAGTTAACCAAACAGGTGTAATACTGCTTTTTTATTAACCGCAGCTGCAGAAGCATTGCCAAACACCATCTTAGTTGAGGAATTAGTTGAATAACAGAGAGTTAGTTCGTTAGTCAGTTGCAAGGGAATAACAATATTTACAGCTATCTTGAAAACCAAGTAATAATTGAAGAACAATTTGCAGTAATTACAGAACTCTCTCCCCCTTTCAATCTCTTTTATTTCTCCCTCAATTTATTTTCTTCTGAACTTTTATCTCTCCCTTTCAATTTCTTTTATATCTCCCAAAATTTTCTTTTGAACTTTTTGTCCGCCCGTAGATTTTCATCAAAGTGCAGATACACCCCACAGCTTTTCAACTCGAAAGGCCTTCGGCTCTCATGATCTTGCATCCATCCCCAGTAGAATTTAAAAGTAACTTCATTGCCGGAATATTTACGTAAATGATTTGCCAATTCGAGCTCGTAGTGTAGAATCATGTGATCTGAGTCACATGTCCTCAAGTAAGGTGATAGAAAGCTGTTCTGGGAAGCTAAGACGACTTCATCATCACCATCATGCTCACTGTTTTTACTCTTAACATGGTAATCAAGATATAAATTAACATTAATATCATCATGGACTTCATAAGGCATGTCCTGGGAGGGAGGAGGGAGTAGAAAGACAAGGCAGAAAGCAATTCCCTTGAGCTGATGACAGTTTGAGGGCAACTGTATCGTGAGTGAAGATCCAATTCCTTTGTCTCCGAACCATTCTGGAATTTCACTCCCTGGTAGAACCATTTGAATTCTGCCACCTGGGATCTCCTCTCCGGACTGTAACACAAAAGTCACATTTCGAAAATGTGATGAAGCAAGCAAGAAAGAGAGAAGAAAGAAAGACAAGGGGGTTTAGAGAGATACCTGAATTTTCAAATGCATTGCCTCTATCAGTTGTTTCTGATCCAATTGGAAGCAATTTGTAAAATCCCTTTGAAACCGTAATGTCAGCGAAGAGGGAAGCTCAGGTAACGCTTTAATAGCCGTTCCATGGAAAGTCAGATGTTGCAAAGATACCATATCTTTAATTGACAAAGGTAGCTCTTTGATAGGCGTTCCATCTAATTTTAGAGACGTCAATGATATCATATGCTTAAATGATATCAAAGGTATCTCTTTAATGCCTGTTTTACTCAAGTTAAGATGCTGCAAAGATTCCATAGGTACTGTGATTTCTGGGAAGCTCTCAAGTTTTGAGCAACCACTCATATCCAACCTTTCGAGTCTTGTGAGAAACTGGATTGATGAGGGCACCTTTTTAATAGCAGTTTCCCTTAGTTCTAATTGTACTATATCCTCTAAATTCTCCGGAAACTTGGTCATCTTTGAGCAACCCCTTAGATAAAGATATTTCAACCGGCCAGTAACTGATTGTGGAACTTCTTTGATTGAAGTTTGTTCCAACTGTAACCATAACATATTTTGTGAAATCGTTGGACACGTGGTCACATCTAGGCACCGACTTATAATAAGGAATTTGAGAACCTTTGAATAAAGCATTGGAAAACTTCTAAGATTATAGCAAGAACGGAGATGAATATATTCCAGTTTGTCAAGATATTGAAGAGATGACGGAACCTCGGTTAAACTTGAACACCCATCAAGTTTTAAGCACTGTAAATTTTTGGCCATTGATAGATCTGGCAATTCCGTCAAATATGGAGAGTCAGATAGGTCAATTCTTCTTAAATTTCCAACATCCTGTCAACAGAAATAGGCATAATTAGAAAGTTAGCACCTCTCCAACTCCATATTTCTGATCATAAATCTGCAGCAATTAAATCATACCTTTACTCCGGTCCAAAGTTTTTCAAGCTTGCTTTCGCGTAGGTGAAGCTCGACCAGGTGTTCAGCACGAAAAGATGGCGGCAAGGATTTCCAAGGGAATCCATTCCATTTCAAATATCTCAGCTTATTAGGAAGATATTCGAGGCCAGTAGGAGGAAGGTGCATTGTAGCTGCGGTGTGAGAGAAACAGAGAAATCTAAGACCATCCATCATTGCGAAGGCATCAGATTTCAAGTGCACATCTGTCCAGAACCAGTCCACAGATATGCCTTTAACTTTTAATTGAGTTCCCTGTTAAACAAGAAAAAAGAAAAAACAAACAATAATACAATCTACTCAAACACATCAACTTTTGAGCAAATACATGAACGACAGTTAATGGCTGTAGCTTTAACCTTATTTTCCTCCAATACTTGACCGACATCAGGAGGATGACATAACCTGCTACGTTCGGCAGGAAAATCAGATTCTGCACGAACAATGTTAAATGCCATTTCTCGTAGTAAATCATGCATTTCTAGTCTGAACTGAGAAATAGTTATGAGACACTTATCAATGAGCGTGCTTATATCGAACATCACAGACCGACCATATAAGCAATCTAATATTCTTTTTACTTCGTATTGGTCCCATCTTGTGAAGAAATGTGCTATGTCAAGAAATATGGATTTTTGTTCTGAATCCAACCCATCATAACTAATTCTCAACACATCTTCGATATTAGGGTGCTGAGCTAGTTTATTCATTGCACTGCGCCATTCTTCCATGCTTTTACCATAGAGAGAGGAACCCAAAACTATAAGAGCCAACGGATTGCCTTGTACATGCCTTACAATCTGTTCTATCAAGCGTTTTTGATCAATTGTGGGGATGCAATTCTTCAAGGCTTTCGAGCTAAAGAGTTGAATAGCTTCTTCATCGTTCAACCCCTCAACCTCATATGTCTCATCAACTACATTACTAAGCACCTGCTTGTCCCTACTTGTTATGAGAACTTTACTGCCCGGACCAAATGAACTGTTTCGTCCATCAAGCAAATCTCTCCATTCTTCAAAACGCATTAAATCATCCACATCATCCAGAACAATAAAAACCTTTATTCGACGAAGTCTATCCCTCACCAAAGAATCTCGAAAACTCAAGGATCCCATAGTGTTCAGAGTTTCTTGGCCAAGCAGCCGTTTAAGAAATTTTCTTCGCAAATCAGATTGTTGCCTAAAGTTTTCAAAAAATATTCCTTCAAATCGAGAACGAACCTTGCTGCAAACAGCTTCAGCAATCGTTGTTTTACCGATACCACCCATTCCCCATATGCCTACAATGAGAACATCTGGAGATTCCATATCTAACAAAAACTCAACTTTGCTAACACGAACATCAATTCCAAATAGACCCGTCTTAGTGTGACTTGAAGACATGGCATGCAATTTTTTCAAAACATCTCCAACGATATTCTTAATAAATTCAGACTCCAGCCTGGCAAATAAAAAGAACACATATAAACATACTCACTCCTTAATTAGTAGCAGGCACGCATGAGTAATTGAGCATTATTATTGGCAATGGATAGTGCTAATGGAACACATGAATCGATGATAACATTGAGTTCAGTGATATGTAAAAATACATGACATTCTATATTAATCAAGCGTACGTTGAAAACTGGAAACTACATGTAACCAATTAAATGCAAATGCATATGATATTGTTTTCTCATATCATCCTTTTCACCTCAAATAAATAGAATACTATTTAACGACAAAAGAAAACATTGTCTGTCCTTGTAAAATTTACCGTAATGATAAAAAAAAATATTTTTCAAAAATATATTATTTTTTATATAAATACATCAAAATAATCTTAAAAGACTAAAAAAATATTTAAAATAAAAAGAATAATTAAAAAAACACTTTGAAACATAAAAACAAACAACCACTTAATATCAATACAAGCCTTAATATTTATACCAGCGTTTCGCTACAAATAATATTTTTTTTTCAAAATTATTTTTAATATAAACATATTAAAATAATTTAAAAACACTAAAAATTATTTTAAAATAAAAAAAATAAAGTTTTTACAAAAAAATTTTAAAACACAAAAAACAAACAACCACTTAATATCCATACAAACATTTTACATTAAATAATAATTTTTTATTTTTTAAAATATTTTTTAATATAAACACAAATAATATGAAAACACTAAAATAAAATAAATTTTTTAAAAAAACCGTTTCAAAACACAAAACAACCAACCACATAATATCTATATATACAAGTGCTTCGCTACAACGTTTTCAAAATCAAATAAAATAAATATGGATTCACAGAGCTCATCATTCTCAATAATTTTAAATTAAATTTCAAATCCTCAACAAATGAACGAATATTTTCTCATGGGATATATTTCAAGAGCTTACTCAGAATTCCCTAAGCTCCATCCAGATAGAGTGGCTGCATCCGTCAAAGCGTCTCTGAAGCTCTGCTCTTTGTCCATCGTCAAAGCTTTCTTCTTTATCAATCTAGCCAATGCATCGCCAAAGCTTCCTGTTTGATTTCTTACATGGGATGGATCCACCTGGTAGAATACTGGAATAACTATCTGTCCATTATTTCTTCTACGTTCAAAAATCTTTGCAAGCTCCTCCAAGCACCATTTGGAAGATGCATAGTTTTCAGAAAAAACAATCACAGAAAGCGTGGCCTCTTCAATTGTTCTCAGAAGTGATGCCGAGATCTCATCTCCTCTCACAAGCTGATAATCTATGAAAGTTCGGATTTGTTTCCGGTCCAAAGCAGCATAGAGGTGGCTGGTAAAACCAACACGGGTGTCTTCTCCCCTGAAACTAAGGAAGACATCATATTTAATTCCTTGTGGCTGGGCGGTGGTTAAGGTGGAAGGAGTAGGTGGCGATGGAGACATCATATTGTTTTGTGGAGAAACAGTCGAAGAAACAAGAGTAATTAGACTCTGGTGGTAAGGTAGGTCTGTAGGGAGAGAACGGAAGTAACTCAAGGAAAAAAGATGAGGCTGATTTTGAATCAGTAGCTTAGGCTTTACGTGTTGAAGACCCTGCCTTAGGCATATGTATAATTTATAGGCATCAAATCCAAGAATTTTCTTAGAACATTACAAGATTGCACATTGTTGATTCCATTGTTAAGAATCAAAAGCATATAGATTCTTGTTTATCACATTTCTTGTTAAAAATGGTGATAGATAACTTTTTTGATATTTCAAATGTATTAGCTGTTCCCTTAGCGGAGTAGCAGATCTTTTGTTATTTTCTCTTTAACTTTTATACTATATATTTTTTAAAAACACTAGACACTTCTGTCCCACATCGATCATTCTTTAGTCTATTAATTTTTACTTCAAATTCTTTTATAATTTTCTTGTCTTTGTTCTTTAAGGAACGGTTGCTTTTGATAATGGTCATATCAAAATCTGTCAGAGCACTCTTTAGAAATATACTGTGTTTTATAAAAAAATAATTTTTTATTTAAATTTAATATTTTTATGTTTAATATTTTTAAATTATTTTCATATACTAAAATTAAAAATAATTTTTTAAAAATAAAAATAATTTTAAATACATTATAATTTCCCTATCAGCCCAAGGGAGCTGCCATGCACATGGAAGGAAAGGCGCTTTTATCTTTGCCTATAAACAATGTTTTTATAAATTTTGATTTTTTTATTTTTAATTTTTGGTTTGTTTTAATTAGTTGGTGTCAAAAATAATTCTTTAAAAATAAAAAAAATATATTATCTTAATGTATTTTTAAATAAAATACACTTTAAAAAATAATTATTATCGTAAACATCTTCTATATCTTTAGTCCAAGTATTTGCCTTGCGAAGAACCTTTTTGCCTTCCTATTATATTATAATGGTTATCATGATTTAATTGAAAAGAAATTGATAGAGAACCTAATTGATATTATACTAATAATTGTTTTTTAAATTGTTTTTATTAGAAATATATTAAAATAATATTTTTTTATTTTTAAAAATTTATTTTTGATATTAAAACATCAAAATAATATAATTAAAACACAAAAAAATTAATTTAAAATAAATAAAAAATAAAAAAAATTCAAATTCAAGTATTTTCTCCCGACATTACGGAGGGTGCACATTGTTAGCTTCCTGGAAATTTTCCATGCACAAAAGGCTTCAAGTCTTATTATTTGTGATGCGGTAGGAAAGGGCATTTAGGCTTTTGTTTGTCTTTGCTATGTAATCAATGTTTTAATAAATTTTGAAATTATTTTATATTTTATTTTAGATTTTATTTTAAGTTTTTTTGTTTGTTTGTTTTGATGTGTTGATGTTAAAAATAATTCTTTAAAAATAAAAAAAGTATTATCTTGATGTATTTTCAAGCAAAACACATTTTAAAAATCAACTGCTACTACACTCATAAACACCCTCTATATCTTCAATCCAAGTGTTTGAGCATGCTGAAGATTTTTTTGCATTCATATTATATTATAATGGTTATGATAATTTGATTGAGAAGAACTTGTTAGAAAATGGTATTGAGGTAATAATTATTTTTTAAGATAATTTTTATTTGAAAATACATTAAAATAATATATTTTTTTATTTTTTTAAAATTTATTTTTAATATTAGTATAGTAAAATAATATTAATAAACAATATTTTAATAAATTTAATGTGAAGAAAAGGGTATTTAGGTTTTGTTTGTCTTTGCTGTATAAACAATATTTTAATAAATTTAGAAAAAAATTATATTTTATTTGAGATTAATTTTTTTTTAGTTTTTTCTGTTTGTTTTAACGTGTTGGTGTCAAAAATAATTCTTTAAAAGTGAAAAAACATTATCTTTGATTTATTTTCTTGCAAAAACACATTTTAAAAATCAATTATTACCACACTTATAAATACCTTATATATCTTCATTCCAAGTGTTTGCGCATGCCAAAGGCTTTTTTGCCTTTACATCATATTATAATGGTTATGATGATTTGATGGAGAAGAACTTGTTAGAGAGGTTGTTTGGTATTGTGATAATAATTATTTTTTTAAATGATTTTCACTTGAAAATGCATCAAAATAATATATATTTTTTATTTTTTTAAATTTATTTTTAATATCAATACATTAAAATAATATAAAAATATAAAAATTAATTTAAAATAAAAAAATCAAATCCATGTATTTTCTCGGACGTTACAGAGGGTGCACATCTACTTGGAAATTTCATGTGGACAGAAAGGCTTAATGTCTTGTTATTTGTTTTTTCTTTCTGTGATTTGGTAGGAAGGGCATCAAGTGTTTGCACGTAGGAAGGACTTTGTTGACTTCACATTATATTATAGTGATTATTATAATGATTTCATTGGGAAAAACTTGTTACTCTGCCCCAGTACGTAATAGGAATTTTTTAAAAAACAAATTGATACAGTTAGAGAAATATATAATATGGTTTAATTTTATTTTTTTTAAAAAAAACATAGTTTTAAAAAAACTGCTATTTTAAACTAAGATTTTAATATAAAAGCGATTCAAAATCACAATAGTGGTTCTGTTTACCGCTTCAGGCAACATAATTCGCATGCAGCCATGTAATTATAATTACTTCTTCTTTTTACATGCTTCCTTCCACCTCATTACTCACAATCTATCCAAATAAATCGGCAGATACCTTTTCCATTTTCCTTATATATATATATATATATATATATATATATATATATTTCTTGTGAAGAAGAAGAAGAAAAGGAAGTCGTCTTGAAGGAGAGAGGAAGGGACCGGGGATGGGGCCCATCCTCTTCTTCATATTGACGGGGACGCCGACTTGACCTTAAGTACTCTTCCTGGCGAGTGCTAGGGCAGCGTGTTCGGGAAGCTGAGTTCGGAAATTACGTGTTTCTCGTCAACAGTGCTATGACTGTTGGCGAGTAAAAGAAGATGAAGAAGAAACAGTAAAATAATTATTTTTATCATTTAACTAGTATTTGAGTTTTTTCATGAAATTCATTTATCATTGTTGTAATTATGAGAGACAAAATAACTTTTAAACATTTTAGAAGTAAAAAAAATAATTTAAATATTCTTAAAACAAAGTTCTTAAAACTAATATCCATGAGTGTTTTGTTTTTTTTTAACATTTTCAAAACAAAAATAATTATTACTCTTGAAAAAAAAATAAAAAAATAAAATAAAGAAGTAGTTCTTAAAACTTTATTTTTTTTTTAATTTTTTCGGGTTGATCCTAGCTGACCCATGAAACCCGGGACCAGACCCCTTGGCTGGGTCAACTCCCAGATCGGATTTAATAACTATAGTTTTTGTATGTCGATGATATTTTTTGCTAACATTATATTATAATGGCTATCATGATCTGATTGAAAATAATTTGTTAGAGAAACTCTTTGTCATTGTAGTAACAATTATTTTTAAAGTGTTTTTAATTTGAAAATGCATCAAAATAATATTTTTTTTATTTTTTAAAATTAATTTTTAATATTATCACATCAAAATAATATAAACACAAAAAAATTTGAAATAAAAAAATTAAAAAAAATTCAACTTGATAGAATGTTTTTCACCCCCACCATTTTCATGATGCGAGCTTGCATGTCATTTTTGGCCTCCATCTAACCTTAAACAGAAAAACGAAAGAGGAAAGAAATGCTCTTTCTTAAAACCTTGATCTAGTGACCTTAGTTTGGATTAGATTTAAATTCAATCAGATGAAGATTAACCCTATTCATGAAAATTTAAGATTTAAATTATTAATCAGATGAAAAATTAAATTATTCTAGTGTTAGTGTAGGGTTTAAGTAATAGACCGCCACTAAACTAAGCTACTTAGATACGCTCAAAACAATTGAACTCTTATTCATGTAAAAACCAGCAACTTTGAAATAGTTTGCCTCCAACAATTATTGCTGTAATAAGAAGAAACATATATTCTTGTGTATCATCATATCACAACTGTGATAGATAATTTTTTTAATATTTCAAATGGATTAGCTGTTCCCTTAGCGTATTAGCAGCTTTAGGATCTTTTGTTATTTTCTCTGCAATAATTGCTATACTGAAGGGGACGACGACTTGACCCTAAGTCTTCGAACCTGCCGAGTGCTTGGATAGCGTGTTCGGGAAGCTGAGTTTTTTTTTTTTATCTGGACTCTTATTCATGTAAAAACCAGCAACTTTGAAATAGTTTGCCTCCAACAATTATTGCTGTAATAAGAAGAAACATATATTCTTGTGTATCATCATATCACAACTGTGATAGATAATTTTTTTAATATTTCAAATGGATTAGCTGTTCCCTTAGCGTATTAGCAGCTTTAGGATCTTTTGTTAATTTATCTTTAATTTTTTATTATTATAGAAACACTTCTGTCCCACATTGTTGACTTCCTGGGAATTTCCCATGTAGAAAAGGCTTCATGTCTCGTTAATTATCAAAACAAGACAAAAGAATGACGGGCAATAATTCTCCGTGTGAAGAAGAAGAAGAAGTCGTCTTGAAGGAGAGAGGAAGGGACCGGGGATGGGCCACTCCTCTTCTTCATGCTCCTGCAATAATTGCTATATCGATGGGGACGACGACTTGACCTTAAGTCTTCGATCCTGCCGAGTGCTTGGACAGCGTGTTCGGGAAGCTGAGTTTTATTTTTATTTTTTATCTGGATATTCCCCTACCTCTTAAAAGGTTGGGTTAATATCATTCAGGGATTGTAAATACCTCTTTTAATAAGTATGTTTTCTCAAAATTAAATTTGTATCCTCGTACTTCTTTAAACAGTGTCTCCAAAAAGCCGTGTTTCCTGTAAATTCTGTGTTTCCTGGAAATTTAATATGTATAAAAGGCTTTGGGTTTTTTATTTTTATTTTTATTAGGGCATCAAGTCTTCGATCAAGTGTTAATGCGTATAGAGGAATTTGTTGACTTCACATTATATTATAATGGTTATTATGATTTTATTGGGAAGAAATAATGTGTTATGATGTTATATTACTCTGCCCCAATAATAGGAATTTTTTTAAAAAAATGATACATTTAGAGAAATAATATGTTTTAATTTTTTTTTTTAGAAAACAACATAGTTTTAAAAAATCTGCTATTTTAAATCTCGATTTTAATATATTTGTGATTTTGAGATGCAAGCTCACATCACGAAAATGGTGAGAGAAACACGTTTTTAAGTAGTCTTCCTGGCGAGTGCTTGGACAGCGTGTTCGGGAAGCTGAGTTTGGAAATTACGTGTTTGTCGTCAACTGGTGACTGTTGATAACGATAACTGGTGATTTTGGGTGGAAAAGCGAAAGAGGAAAGAAATAATGGTCTTGCTTTGGCAACTTGATAGAATGTTTTTGACCCTCACCATTTTCATGATGTGAGCTTGCATGTCATTTTACGCCTACATCCAACTTTATGCGGAAAAACAAAAGAGGAAAGAAATACTCGAAGATTTTATGAGAACCTGAAAACGAATGTTTTTGCATCTCATTTCTGGCCTCCATCCAACCTTGAGCGGAAAAATGAAAGCGGAAAGAAATACTCTTTCTTAAAACCTTGATCCAGTGACCTTAGTTTGGACTAGATTTAAATTAAAATAAATGAAAATTAACCCACAAAACTACTAAAACTAAGAACTATGAACATATTTTTGAGACTTTAACTGATGACAGAATGAACTATGAACAATTAGTGCTATCAATGCTCATATTAAACTACATATACATAAGAAAATAAAATTACAAATGCATTATCCCACAAAGTTTTAAGTCTCGAGTAACAAAGTTATCTACACATACCATGCAATGATGATATGAGAACCTGAAAATAAACCCAATAAGCCTTCAAAGTCCGGGTCTTTAAAATTAGGAATATATATATATATATATATATATATATATATATCTTCATGTGAACTGAGCATATTAAAATAATTAGAGAAGGGTGAGAAGAAGAAGAGGGAACCTGCTAAGGGGTCGTAGAAACCAACAACTTAAAGGTGTTTGTCATCTCTTGGAGTATGGCTATCAGCAGCAGCAATTCTGTAAAATGCCCTGTTTTTGCATCCCAGTCTTGCTAAACGAATCTTCACTGCCATTTTCTCTATTAAAATAAATATCTTAGAATTGGGTTGTGACTGATTTTATGAGCTTTTTTATTATCATATAGAACCAATGATATAAATTCATGTTTTCTATATTTTTTTTCTTTTCCTTTTCGTTGCTTTCCTCACATTCTTCTTGCCAACCAAGCTTGAACTTGGTTTCAGAGTGGGAGAAGACCTTATAATTTACAATTTATTGCCATCATTAGCCCCAGTCAGGTATGCTCTTATTTGTTACAGTGCTTTGGTCAATGGTTCTTTCACACATACACACATGTTGATTTCTAAGCTGATAATGTTCAAAACAAACTTCACACTTTTCTGATATTGTGCAAGTACTCAGATCATTTGATGTATTTCACAAAAATGGCGTGCATTCGACTATTAAGTTAGATCCCCTTTGTCTATTTTGCATGTGTCCTAGGGGAAAAGTTTTAAGTCATTGCTAAATTTAGTTTAGTTAACCTTAAGTTTCTCTAATTATTGGTTTCACACACTCCACCAGACTATTTATCGGTGGGTTGCTTCTTACAATGGCCCTGAAGATGTGAGTATAACCTTCCCCAGAAGTCTTTTATCTTTCATGTATTTATGGTGTAATGGGCACAATTTGGTAAATCATAATGGAAACCAGGTCTGAAACCAAGTCTATGTTTATTGTTCCGCATCAGTTTTCCAGAAAACTTAGATTTTACACGAACAATGCTAAATGCCATTTCTAGCATGTTATGAGAAGTAGTTATGAGACACTCATAAATGAGTGTGCTTATATCAAAATCACAGGCCGATAATAAAAGCCATCTAATATTCTTGTAACTTGGTTTT
>Ga0325402_1005422_pt1 | contig 11927 bp, 10 predicted proteins | sample PopdelMetagenome_22_FD_207212 | JGI IMG/M metagenome (GOLD analysis project Ga0325402, IMG submission 207212) | Populus deltoides microbial communities from Bellville, Georgia, United States - Xylem-PdKOR-R3 | ecosystem: Host-associated > Plants > Phyllosphere > Stem > Wood/Secondary xylem...
ATAATCTGTCGTAGTAATTGCAAAGATCTCAGTCCATTTGTGGTCTAAAAATTCAAGTTATAATATGACAAGCTTAGTCTTTTTCCATATATATATATATATATATATATATATATATATATATAACCTTAGAAGTTTTATAATCTCTATCGAGTTTTTAAAAGTGATCTTAAATTCGAAATATTTTTCTTTAGTTAGATCTAAAGGTGGATGATTATTATCTTCAATATTACTATTTATGCTAGAAGTAATAACTTGAACATGCAAAGAATTGGATTCCAAACTTGAAAGATTTGATTTTTTTGGTATAGGATTTGCCTGATTATTCATTTGAAAAAACAAAAACAAACAACAAGCTTGTCAAGTTAGAAGATCAAAAGAATCTTAAAGCATACAAGTCTTATCTCCAGTATCTTCTTCCATAAGCATTTGCTTATGTACTTCAAAGTTGCATATAAAAATATCAAAATCTTTAGGAGAATCTTCTTTGTGAGTCAGATGTGAATATCAGGTTACATCAATTGGCTTCGAATAAAGCGAAATATAATGGAACCCTTTACAATTATTGTCAACAAAAGTATTTTCAAATCTGGGTCTGGAAACAAGTTCCTAATATGAGAACACAAATATAGGTTGGTTTCCTAATTGGATTCCATTCATTGAAATTGAATAACCTATTAACCAAGGATCCATTAAACTTACAAAAACAAAAATTCAAAAACCCTAGCTACTAATTAATAAAAAAACATTACAATTAAATTAGGATAAAATAAAAGACAAAAAAAATACAAGATTAGCTTAGATTCTACATTTTAGATTTTGATGGATTGGGTCTTCGATCAAAAAGAGGAACGAGAGAGAGCGATATGGCAGAGGGAGATGGTTGATGGGATTTAGGGATGTGCTACTACTGTGTCTAATTTGTTGTGTCAAGAAAGGAGAATGAGAGGGGGAGATGACAGAGGAGGTAGTATACTGATCTCTCCTGTTTCAAAAGGGGAGAGAACGAGAGAGATTGTGAGGGAAATGGCATAGGGGATAGGAGGAGGTATGACTGGCTGGCGATTGTTGTCAATTCAATAAAAAAGAAGGGGAGAATGTTTTAGGGTTATGTTAGGTTTTAATTTATACTTTTTTTTATGTTGGTTTCCATTTGGTTTGGTCCAGTTTACACAGTTTCAGATTATGAAGCCAAAACTAAATTGTACTAAGTGAGTTTTATGGTTTTTAAATAATTTTTTTTTCAGTTTTTTCTCTCGATTTAGTTGTTTTCAGTTAATATTTTTTTACATTTTTCTCCATTGATCATTTTTTTAAACACCCCTAGAGGTGCGTCCTAAAATGGAGTGTTTTGGTAAGGTAGCACTTTTTTAAAAGAAATTAATTTATAAAATAACATATGCCAAAAAATAATTAGAAATCTAGCACAGTAAAGAAAGTCACAAATGACATCTATGACATGCGAGTTGCATATGCCATATATGATTCAATTGTTGCAGATACCATCTGTGACTTGCATTTCGCAGATGTTATATGCAACTCCTCTAACAAAGATGTTCGGGGACAATATATTCTGCCATCAATTCCCTGTAAAAAAAAATTCACACAATCACAAATAACTATTCTCCACCATTAAAACACAATTCACATAAGCAACACGTAATATATTCAATCACAAATAATAAATGTACATTGACAATTAAGATAAAATAATATTTTATTAAAAATTAAACTAACTATATATCTATTCACAATTATCATAACATATAATAATATGTAATTATATCTAATAATCTTCCCAGCTTGTCCAACTCAAGATTGAGTTTGTAACATCCATGTAGGTTTGAAAATGACCAATATCATCTCAGCTTGTGGATGGACCAGGGTCGCTCATGGACGCGCTTGGGGTGCTCGTGGACATGCCAACATCCCCAACACTTCCATAATAAGCAATCTTATCTTCTGCTAATGTTGCTTCAAAATGCTCAACCTCTCCGACCTCTTGAGTATGCTAAAACATAAATTGAGCGTGGTGTTGGCTACAATACGTTCCATCTCATTGACACCTTCACTGATAGTCGTTGCTGCTTTCTAAGCTTTCCATACCAAGTAATTAATCTATATACATACATTAAAAACCAATTAGTAGTCATCATCCATAATAAAATTATTCTGATATTTAATAAATGTAAAAAAATATTGCATACCAATTGAGTGTGCCTCAGATACCGGGAGGTTTAGTGCATCGGGTTGCGTGGACATCTCGGGAAACACGACCAGGTTGATGCAATGAAACGATGCGTAATTGACATATATTATGTCATGTAGGGTATCTATATCAATCGTTGGTTGCCACTCCTCAAAAACATGATCTCTCCTAGCATCCTAGAGATCATGGTAAGATGTATGAATTACCAACTAATTCCCCACGCGTTTACCTTGGTGACTAATACTATGTAGTTATCTCTGATATCAACATAATCTGGTATATGTTGAGATAGTCTAAATTGTCACATTACCTAATCTGGACAACATATCAACAATGCCGAAGTAGTGTAGAGGGACTTGTGCTAACCAAATGTCAGATCCCTCACAATATATAGACAAAACTAAGTATCAAGTCCTCCATGTATGACATCCATATAACATATTAGAACATATAAAACAATTATCTAAAATAATAAATTGAAACTAAATAGCTAACTTTAAAATAACAAAAAATAAAATACAATTATAATATATACTTGACGCGGCTGCTTAGCATCTAACTCATCATAATAAAACTCATGGACATGAGTGAGATTTACTATGAAATGTCTAGCCTCACACCATCTCTGATGGCCAATAGAGTTTTAAGTAGGTTTTGAAATGACTCTTCGTGTATACCAAATAACATCTCCAATATTTTTCTATAAACCATCCACGTCTTTCAATAAAAGACTTCATGCCCATAATCTCTCTTCATAGTACCCTAAATCGTTGCAACGCTCATACTTAACTTTATTTTCACAATTGTCAACATCATATTGACAATTAGATTCGAGTCAATATGACGGTGACAATACAAAACAAGAGGATTTCAATATGTGTGTGGCCCTTTCAATTTAGAAATTTCTCATGAATCAGACCTTTGGTGATACCCCACATGCAAATACCATCTACAAACTGGTTCTTGAGCACACTATAACTGAACATAGGACTTTGTTGAACGATGGACCTTTACTACAAAGAATTCTTTATATGTCATCGTTTTACTGCATTAACACATTCAGACTTGCCTCCGAAACTTTTCTCAATCTCTAATTCATCATCTAGTAAGCCTGAATGCCTATGACTATCAACCCAATCATTGCATCTGTATTGGTCATCCACACTAACAACTTTAAATTCAGGAGGACAAGGTTTCATGTATTGATTAACAAGTTTAACTAACTTAGCATTCCCATCTTCCCTATCTCTGTCATCAACCACAACTCTATCAATGTGATGCTCATATTCGTCATTACTTGGTTTTGATTTTCCATAGCAATATGAAACATATGTCATACCTAACTAAGACTCCATATTAACTATTTTCAACACCGACACTTGTCTACTATCATTACCATCTAACCTAGATAGACCATCTGGTTAAGATGCTTGTGTAATTCTCCGAGAATTACTTGGAAACCGGGTCAACTCCATACTAGAAGAGTTTCCTCGTCCTAACAAACTCAAACATTGAATTCATACTCATGTTACTACAGATTGGTACACCGATATAATGAGCTTGACTAACCTTGATTTATAATATCCTCCAAGTAATTTCAACATCTATTTCAAACATATTCCAGCCAAGTCGATCACATAACATTCTTGATAATTCATTACAAGACATGTTTGATGTAGGAGTTAGGAATTCATGGCTTCCTCCATTATAAGTGATACTATTGTCGGTATTAATAATGATACCACAATAGAAGTATCATATTCCTAAATTATCAGACATTCTATCAAACAACACAACCAAACACAATTATATTTCATTAATATCTTAGGGTTAATCAAAGTGCATCAATTATCAACTAAACTTAAATTAATCAGTGAACGCCTACATTCATCAAATTCCGGTACCATAATAAAATTATCAAACAAATTTATGTATTTCATAGCTATTATTATTATTTTATACAAAATGTGATATAATTCATAATTTAACCTAAATCATCACTAACTATCTCATTATATAATCTTTTTAATTCACAATCAACAACAAAAAAACATTGATTATTTAATAAAATAATCAAACTATCAACTAAAAATATATCTAATTAACCTAATCCATAATTTAACTTAAATCAACACTAACATTTCAAACACATAATTTGTTAATTCACAATCAACAAAAACCTAAAATAATTGATAATTAAACAAAATAGTATAATTATATCTAATTAACAACTTCAATTACATCTAATTAACCTAATTCCTAATTCAAAACTCTAATATTCAATAAAATCAAATTAACACTAATTAAACATAAATAACATCAAATTAATTGAGAGAAAATGTTTAATATACCTCTATGACTGAAATGTGGGTGATGAGAGTGGCTGGTTTAGTCGGAAAATTCAACATTCATCGCTAGTAGAGAGAAAAAGTGTGATTACCGCATTTAGAGCCAGAAAGATATATATATATATATATATATATATATATATTAGAAGGTGTTTTTGAAGGTGGAGAGAGATTAGCCGATGGTTAAAGGGGAGGAGCAAGGGGGAGAGAGAGAGGAGGAAACGAGAAAGATACCTGGTTTTTAATTCAAAATAAATCACATACCATTTGCGACTAGTTCAAATATGCTAGTTTTTCAATTATTTTTTCAACTGGGTTACTTTCCTAATTTTTCTTTTACTGTGTTATTAAAAAAAAAAAAAACACTCTCCTAAATTGCATCTAGGGGAAAGAGCTTTGCCTCGGATCTAGAAGCGCTTTGGTCCCTGCAACTTTACGCCTAGAGCGCTTTTAGTAACGCCAGACATTATATTATGCAAGTATATTTTTAGCATTATTTGCAGAACGCTGCCATCCGTGCAGGCACACAAAATATAATGAGGGGAAAGTCAATTAATAGCTAGTAAGTGCAAATTAAGCTTCAGAAAATTACTTCAGCTCTTATGAAGCATCAAATTACAAATCATGAGTCGTCCCATCAGCATGCTTTATTGACACAACATATGAATGGGAATCTTAAGGCTAAGCATAAACAGTCTTAAACATGTTTCTAAACTCGCTCTTTTGCATGAGCTAGTTTACCTTCTCTCTATTCCCTTGCCTACAAAAATAGCATCCTGATTCAACAAATATCAGGCAGGACCCCTGGGACTTCAGTCTGATATTCTGATCTGGACTCCTAAAATGTCTTTCACCATCTCATATGTCACAAATGCAATTGCTATGGATGGAACTACCTGAAAACGTGAAAAGAAATTAATTTGAATGCTATGGGGGCAGCAATTTAGGCATATATAAAAGCTGCGCTAGACCCAAAAGAAAATATAAATCTAAACCATGCGTGCTCTAGGTTCGATTAAAGTGGCGTAACTAAAAGTGTAAACATGTCATTCAGACCTCCTGCAAAATGTTTGCAGAATGGAGGTTTTACACACACACTAGTTGACAATGCTGGCAATTTTTCTGTTGATCAAGGCATTCAGACATAAATCTTTATTGAGTAGGATAAAAGTAAACCAGTTACTCCAGAATCAACCAACCAATCCTATTTTGGAATGCATGGTAAGTTATGATCCATGGTTAAGCAGCCCCTGCAGTAACTCCATAAATTTGAGCATGCAAAGAATTGTAGAGATGCTTGACACTAATTCTCAAGACACCAAGATTCTTGCAAGAGGAAAATGCCACAAAATAACAGGAAAGCCCAGCGCAACCAACAGCCAACATTGGCTGTCTTCCCATCCTCACCATATCCTTCTTTTAGGAAACTATGATCAGGTGAAGTTAAGGTAACCGTTGAAAGTTATTTACAAATGAAACACTGAAAATAGAACAACTCACCTTCACTGAATTTGGTACCAAACCCTTGTATAATGCTCCAAAGCCCTCATGCCGAACAGTTTTCCTGAATGCATCAATCATGCCAGTATACTCGAGTGGGGCCTTGCTCCTCCCATCACCAGTGACGATGGAAGAAGCACCTTTCCATCCCACCATTTGCATCCGCCGGCGAATAACATCAAGAGGATAAGCAACAGTTTGGCCAACGGTTCCAGCTGCAGCCCCACAAGCTAGCCTTGTAGTCACATTCAATTCAGAATCTTCAACAAGTCCAGATGGTCTAGCTTTAACCAACCAATCCTTTAGAGATTCATACACTGAAAAGTTGAGACCCACGTATGGAATCTGCCAACAAGAAGCACCAGTACAGGGTTACAACCAGCAAACAGACAGAAACCACTTTGGTCCGCGGGTCACATAAGAATACCGAGGAATGTGATATTAACAGTACCAGCAAAGATGTCATACTTATTTATTGTCAAAGAACAGGGAGAAAGGGGGCTGGTGGGTTGTCTTTCCCACATATAAGAACATCAATGCTAAGATTTACGGTATTAAGCCCTATAGACCCTTTGAAAAATATAAGAGAAAGAAGCGGGATGGGGAGAGTGAAGCCAGCGCATACATCATAGTTGCACCAGTAAAATCTCATCTTAGCAGCACATAGCTCCAATATTCTCTCATCTGGTGCTAATAATTCCAAGAACAAATAAGATAGCATACTTAAATCATCAAATCGAGAACTCAACATAGGCTTTCTATCTAAGTGTGGCATAAAACAATGTCTAGTATAATCAGATATATAAATCAAGATATAGATATAGCAATGGCTTTACTTTCCAACTTTAGACAAAGAAAAGAAGATGCCAGGTTATCAGTTGGATGAAATCAAGACATGTGCACCAAGCTACAATAGAAATACCTTAAAAGTGTCTCATTTTAGAAATACAACCCATAGCACAAGCATTTTACGAGAATGTTAACATGCAGTGTTATTTAGCAATTAATGACTTACAACTCCAATGACAGAAGGAAGCCAGCCCTTGTACAGTGCCCGTGGGCCTTCTTGCCGAAGCACGGTTGATAGAGCATGGAACATTCCTCTATATTGATAAGGTGATTTCTCAGTCTGCAAACACAACACAACAAAAAATTAAAAACTTTGTATTGAAAAATCCGACGCGGAGAACCCCAAATAATCAAAGCAAATAATGGGGCATGTTAAATAAAATGAATTTTCATTTGTTCCAATAAATAATTTTATTGGTATGAATTTATTTCCATGCCTTATTACATACATTTAAACATCTTTCAAGAGGCTTCAAATAGAAGTATAATATTTTTCAGCATATAAAACAAAGGAAAAAAATCCTTCTCCCAGGGTTTTTCCAATGGAACCTCAGTGATCATACCTGTACAGTTAGCCTGCCTCGTACCATATCCAGGGGATAAGTTGCAGACATTGCTATAATTCCTGCACATGCTCCAGCTCCAAGGCGTAAAAGAGGAGTGAGCTGAGCATCCTCTGTAGGAACAACAAGGGAAGGACTCACATACGTGAGAATACCAGCACAAAAACTGTGATGAAAGGCTACTTCTACATTCAATTTCACTAATAAGGTAAACCAAGCATCCACTAAATGTTTTTCATTGCATTTCTCTCTGCAACTAAATGGATGTGTAAAGAAACTATATATTTTTCTAATAATGATTACTGGAAAATATAATTCTGGCAGGCTGCCTAATCTGAATAAAAATTTTCTGCCCCAACAAAACTTTAGAAAACATCTGCATTAAGTGTAATGTAAATTCACAAAGAATATCTAAAACAAAGTGATGGAGAACAAAGATTGACATACCATTACCAGTTTGCTGTTGATAGAGATACAATATTCCCCTGTCATATGGATATAGAGGACCCATCAGGAAAAGGAAAAAAAAGTTTACACAATGGATCTTACATTAGAATCATGAACAGAGGTGATTTGAAATGTTTGAAGAAAGAAATACAGGCTAACGCCTAGAACAAGCAGTATGGTGTAACTGTCTGAAACAAAAAACCCCACATTGGCAGGACTGAAGAAAGCAAAGCAGTTTATGTCTGAAGAAACCATCACCAAATGGCTTAGACCATCTTGGTAGAGACTGGTCCAGTAATCAGCAATAAAGCCCACTGGCAATCCAAGCAAAAAACGACAATAAGTGCAAGATCAGGTATGCCTGAATTTCAAAAGTGACAGAAGTAAGCATGGCGTGCTTCCTTTGTAATAATTGTGTATGAGTGAGTTGAAAAATCAGTCTTCTGCAGATATAAAGATGAAAATGAGAGTAGAATGCTTAAACGCATTTTCTCTCAGTGCACAATCAATTCTAATCATTCACATAGCTCACATGTTATCATGGTTAAAACCATATATGCCATGTATTCACCAGTTGAACAGACTTGACAATTTTCTTTCACTGATATGGATCAAAGAAGAATGAGGGTAATTAAGACCACACAAGTTGCCCTCCTGTATATTATAAAGTATATGCGTCTTTCAACAACCAATGAAATCAAGATTTTCAAAGAATCATACTTGGAAGCTTGCTCATAGCTGAAAAACTTGACTGCCGAGTTTGGGACAATACGAGCACAATTGGTGCCATTGCCTTTGAATAGTCCATGAAAACCCTCAGTCCTCCATATGTATTTCAACCCTTGAATTGTTCCATTGTATTTTATGTTATGTGGATTTTGAACCTGCAAATTGTAGGATTTCATCAATGCAAAATTTACATGTAAGTGCACATTCCAATGGATATGACTGAAAAATATCCAATGGAAAACATCAGGAGATCTAACCTGTAGCAGTATTTTCATCCTCTCCAGGGGAGCAACAGCAGTGCGAGACCTGAACACGCATGCAACCATTTTAGTTGGAGAAAATTCGATGTAGCATCACCACAACAACAAAAATCATAAAAGGTGTACAACCTCCGCCATCCGCACTCACATTCAAGAGTGATCCCGTTGGGAACAAAACATCTAGACTACCATACATGGTAAAAGCAAAAATCATCTTGCAAGTGTAAAAGCACCTGAGTTAAAAACAAATCATGAATTTGAAATAAACAATCTAATTAGCACTTAATTTTCTATATTCACAGAATTACAAGTAAAACAAAGAGGAAGGAAAACAGTATCATAAAACTAGTGCATCTAAAGTATTGTAAGTTTTATGCAGGTTCAAGTTCTCTGGAAAGTCATTAACCCACCTCAAATTATTCAAATTTTAATATTTCTAATTTCTTCACATTCTTGAAAACCAAACTTTCATACCCTAACACGAAAGTCACGGCTTTTTGTATTAGGAACTTCATTTTGATTTGATTTTTTTCCCTATCATTTCCAATCCTCCTCAAACCTTTTCTCCAAGACTGAACAAAACAATAGCTTGAAATTATGAATTTTTTATAGATCAGTAGTACGAAAATGAAGCACCATAATTTCATCTGCTACCTACTGCAATAATTCCTTTAGAATTAAAAAGTAATAATTACATAGATAATATTAAATTCCTTCAAAATACTAAAATATCTTCTTCTTTTTTTAAATAACCAAACTATCTAAATAGCAGCTGCTAAAGCAGATATGAGAACTCACACTCCACCAGCAACACCACCGGCAACAAGAGACTTGCAGATGCTAAGAATAGCAAGGCTAGGAGCCTTGACTCCTTCTCTCGCAAGCTTAGCTTCCTCCGCCAAATTGACAATAGTAGTCACAGCCGATTCGCTCGCCTTCACATCCTCCGATGCCATCGATCGATCACCAAAAGAAAACCTCAGTATAGTCAACTCTGTGAGATGAAGAGATCTGGATTCTTCGGCTATCAATCTGGTCGGATCTTAATTATTCTTATTTAATTCAACGAAGAGGCAGTCTCTGCATTACTTTCTTTCTTTCTGCAATGACGGCTCCTGAGAGAGGTGAGAGTACGCTGAGGCCTCAAGCTTAGAGCGAGTGGGCGTTGTGTGACGGGGGGTTTGGTTTGCCTTTCATAGTTTCATGTGCGTGGATTCGTTTTCGTTTGTTTTATTTTATTTTTTGTGTAGGTTGTTGTGATCGCTAGTGGACAAGAGACGTTTGGACTCGCTGCGGACTGGGACACCTAGAGGTAGGTGAGGTGGTCCAATTACATCTCATCGTCTCGTCTAGGATGTGCTTGGGTCACCTTTAATTTTTCATAGGTTGTTATGATCATTTGGTTTTTTTTAAAAAAAAAATTTATATTAATAATACTTTTTTAAAATAAAAAAATTATTATTCTTTAAATAAAAATCATTTAATTTTTTTAATCACTATCTCAGATAAAAAGAGAGAGTAAATGTAAGCACAGGATTTATTGATGATAAAAAAAAAAGATTTAGTGATAATATTTAACGCATCAATTAATATCTAAATTCAAATTCATTCATATAAATAAATTTAAAAATAATAAGACACACCATTTTTTTTTAAATCTTACATATCCATATATGACACGATGTTTAATTAATCACACTCTTGCAAAAAATGCATCAAATAATTATATCATCCAATACACATGCCCTCATATTAGGAAGTCTTTTAAACTTGACGTCCACAAGCTTCTCATATCACGTTTCATCTATATTTTTCAAACAAATGGCTTGAATTATATTTCAAAATTAAAACCAGCGAAAAGAAATAATATAATGTAAAATAGATGTTAGTTAGAAGTAAACTTTGTAGTTGAAATTAACATGGAGTTAGTTGTGTAGTAAGTGTAACGATGTTGAGGACTTGGGATTGGGGATTGGTACTTTAGATGTTTTTTAATTTCGAAGTAACAACGGAGAGAAGGAGAAAAAATAATTTATGGTTATTTTATGCGTTCGCATGACATAAGCTTTTGGAAGAATTTCTTTACTTTCTAATTATTTTAATTCATGTTTTATAATAAGACTTAGAATATTTATATAAATTCAGTGATAAAATATCACAACTCAATCTCATGCATTCTAATAGCGTATTTGGATGTGTAGTTGCGATTTTTTTTAAAGTGTATTTCACTTGAAATTTATCAAAATAATATTTTTTTTATTTTTAAAAAATTATTTTTGACATAGCGTATCAAAATAATTTAAAAACACCAAAAAATATTAATTTAAAGTAAAAAAAATTTAAATTTTTTAAAAATATTTTTGAAATTTAAAAACAAACAAGACCTAAATTTAATGAATTTTTTATTTTGAAAAGAAGAATATATTTAGCCAACTCTATAATTACAATTACAATTGTATGAAATTTTCTCTATTTTTAGTGTAGGTAGTGTTGGTTTGACTTTATGGTAGTTTTTCTTTTTAAAATTAATTTTTATCTAAAAAAATATCATTTTAAATATTTTTTATAATTTTAATATATTAATATAAAAAATAAAAGTAAACTTCTAAAAAATATCATTTAAAAATATTTTAAATTTAAAATAACTTTTAAAAGTCCAGATGCAACTTGTCAAAAATGACGGGTCCAAATGCAATGATGTAACTGGACAAGATGGGTTGCTTTTGGTAGCCCAGGCAGCAGTTGATCACATAGGCTGGATCCATGTAATTCAACAAAAGGCCTAAATTGGAAAGGTGGCAGTTGGAGACGACCAATAAACTACTGGTAGTATTTAAGAATGGAAACCTCAGCCTACAGACAGTGGACATTTGTATGATTCATTATTTTCTACTCGTAACAGTACGGAAACCCAACGAATTTAGGTTAATCGCTTGACGACCTTGAGTGGCAGACACGTCATATTTCTTCTGCCCGGTAGAGCCCGGTTCGGTTTTAGAAATGGTACCAGCACGCTGTCTGC
>Ga0325402_1005423_pt1 | contig 11927 bp, 5 predicted proteins | sample PopdelMetagenome_22_FD_207212 | JGI IMG/M metagenome (GOLD analysis project Ga0325402, IMG submission 207212) | Populus deltoides microbial communities from Bellville, Georgia, United States - Xylem-PdKOR-R3 | ecosystem: Host-associated > Plants > Phyllosphere > Stem > Wood/Secondary xylem...
AACATTCCTGATCTTTTATCAAGTTACATTAAACCTTATTATGTACAGTTCCTCAAATAAATCAACAAATTTGTAACCATGTGGTTTTAGATCCACCTTTTTCACAACTTTGAGCATGTAAACGTACAGAACTTGGATTTTTTATATATATATCATTAACAACCTTACACCAATCACAAAAATTTTCTTTTGAACAGTGAGTGAAAAATCACAAAGACGGGAGTAACCAAAGATTGAAAAGAGATGAAGCCATAGACAGAAACCAAGACAAGAAAGCCATGGCAGCCGATATTTGATACCTGCTGCAAAACTTTGGAGGGCAAAAGGATCCATCAGAGTGGAGCAGGAGATCCACAACACTAGCTGTTGAGCATGCTGCAGCTAATGTTAGAGTTGATAAGACCTGCCGTGTATCATGATGGAATTTGTCACAAGGAGTTCCAATAAATGCATCAATTAGTTTTGGACAAATCGCAGATGGAACATACCCAATCTCCAAGGACAATAATCAGAAGTATTCCCGGTTGTCGAACAGGACATTTGACCAGAACAGAGTATCCATCAACTATTGCCAGTGTGAAACTCCATGGAATAGTCAAACCCATGATTGTAACCAAGTAGCTGAAAAACAAGCATGCTAAAGAATTGAAAACATTGAAGCAGTGTTTGCTAAAAGCAGAAAAAACCATGTAGGGCCTCTGATGATTCAATATGCTGATCAAATGGCATTGTTGCAAGTAAAATCATCCGTTGTTTGATCAAAATATTTACTCCTTTCTTAAGAAGGTGATGGTTAAAGTCTTCCAAGTTTTGGACAAAAAGCTGGGGCAAACTAGCACATGGTTTCCAATGGTATAGAAAGGAGGAAACATACCACATGGAGCCAACAACCACCAGGCCAAACTAACTCTTACAGACGGAATGGATCACATTGCTGTATTATGTGTCATCACACACATTGTACTGCATTTCATTTAAGAGGTATGGGAAGAACATGACGTTTAGAGGGAGAAGGTGAAACTTTGAAAAAAGAAGGTGAATGAGCAATAAAACTGAAACAATTTGGACAAGGAAATGCAAGAGATCTAATAGGGGGGGAGTACACAGACTCTGACAGTGATAAACTAATTTAAAATTAAATTTAACTCGGATGGAATATTGTCAACGATACCAGCCAGAATGCAGTCCCAGGAAGTTGGTTGTGCAAACAGAAGATTCATCAGCAAGAGCACACCTAACGGAAGAAGATTTATTTCCATGCCAGGAAAGCTAAGAGCAGAAATTAAAATTTTGAGGGAATAATCAATCCATTTTAGTTCATCGAATTAAATTTCTCAAAGCTCTTGATTAGGTTCAGGAAAACAAAGAGTGATAAGGATACCAAGATTGCAGACCTCATGCTACAGAATCTTGATACCAGCTTGAGAAAATCTCCATAAAACCCAAATCAGAAAATTTCATTAGCTTTTAAATTTCCAACCTATTGATCCTTGAAAGGCCAATGTTGAACAGCACCATTTGATACAAACTAAGAAGAAGGGGAATTCAAGCAACTTCGATTTGTTGAGTGGATAAATTCTATTTTCAGGATTATTTTGAAAATCCGACAGCACTAAAACAAAAGATTTTCCTGGTCTACTTCTAGACAATTACAATGGAACCAATTATTCTCTTCTTTCTACCACCAAACAAATCAGCAACCAAAACCTAAGAGGTCGTGTAAAATCTGAGGCATGGATATTTTCATTATTGGTCTAAGGATATTGCTTTGGCTCACGATCGATCCAAACTGACAAATGAATTAATTTAGGAATTACTGTAATCTGTCTCCTCCAATTTGGTTTTTGATTGTGTCAGAAACTGAATATGTAACATTTGTATTGCAATAGAACAAAATAAAAATTGAACACGCTAGATCAACTTTCACGAATGAGATGAAAATAAAGAAGCAAGATTACCAGAAAGCAGTGTAGGTGTAGAATTCAACACCCAGAGACATGAAAAGAAGAGAAGCGGAAGAGAAGATGGTCTGGCCCAATCTCAAAGAGAAGCTGGCACTCGTCCCTACTGAACCAGGTACAACATCCATGGCCTTGTTGCATGGGATCCTCTTCTTGGATTGCCTTCTTTTGATGTCTTATCTTGTTATTATCCCTTCAATTCTCAACCATAGCCACCTCCATCCCAGTATACTTTCCATCTAAATCAACCCAAATGTCTCTAATATTTTTGTGTGTTATGCCAAGAATTGATCATCATCCTTGGCCTTTTCTTGCCTCACTAAGAAATTGCAAACGGCGGAGATGGAAGAATTTGTGTGCAAGGAAACGTTATACGGCAATTATTTTATTTTAGTTAGTTAATTAGGAAGAAAGACGGAATAGTGTGATGGAGATGATGGTTGTGCAAGGAAACGTTATACGGCGATTAACCTTCTTTTTTTCTTCTAATTCTCTATTATAATCTGAATCGGAGTTGATAATACATAGACTTTCCTCAAGTGAGCCGATACATCAATTCCATTTTTCTTTGCCCAAGAAAATGCCACCACAAAAGTCACCGGAAAAGTTTTTTATTTTGTTTTTATTGTATTTTTATAATTATAGATATCTAAACTAACTTAATATCTCAATTAATCCTTCAAAACTTTAAAATTAGCAACCTGATAAGTTTCAGATATTTAAATTAATAATTTTTAGAAAACAAACTTAATTAATTAAATTACACTCTTCATGATCTATTAAAAAAGATTCTTTATGTTGGGAGTGATTGGCGCTGGATTTGGAAATTGGTTTGATCATGAGAGCAATTAGCAGAAGAGTAAGCTGCTCGAGGAACAAGTACGGCACCAGTCACTTCAATTTTCATGGTTTTGGAGAGGGGGAATTTACTGTTAAGAAACTCGATGCCTCTAAATTCTTCATATAATTGGAAGCTGGCATAATTTCTACACAATCTTTATCCACACCGAATTAAAGTCGAAGAATTTGCTACAATGTTACACTTTTCGGTTTTCTAGATAGGGTTGTTGATGAATTCGAGCAGCTACTAAGGATCTGTTTGGCATTGCGCTTGTAATTGCGTTTCGTTAAATTTTGATTTTTTTTTTTTGCTAAAATTAAATACGGTTTGTACTTTTTAGATCGTTTTAATGTGCTGATGTCAAAAATAATTTTTAAAAAATAAAAAAAATCATTGGCATGTATTTCGGCACGAAAAGTTATTTGAAAAGCAACCGCAACCACACTGCCAAACACGCTCTAAATGAATGTGATAAAAAAATATATTTTAAAATAAAAAATACTTTGAAAATATATTTTCATCGCATTCACTCAACAGTTGACTATAAAATTGTATTAATATAATATTTTTTTATTTTTAAAAATTTATTTTTGATATTAAAACATTAAAACAATTTAAAAATACAAAAACAAATTAATTTTAAAAAATAATAAAACTATAGTTCAACCGCAATGAAAGAACTACAAATAGAACAGATTGCTAGTGAACCGTACTCGAAGACAAAAATAGGAAACGGTGAGATACCATGGAAGCGTGCTTTTGAGAGTTTGGTATTTTCTCTTTTCATTGAAGAATTGCATTGCAAAGCAAAAGGGTGGTAAAGTACAAAAGTAAAACAGCTCAAACCACGTTGGCTCAACGCAATGGTGGATAAAGCTTGCCCTAGTGACTTGGCATAGCCTGTCGGCAACAAGTTATGGGTTGTTTCCATGTTGTCGTTTTACAATGGCCGGCATGCCTTCTTCCTCGTTCGGTTCTTTAGAGTGTGTTTGGTAGTGTACTAATGGTTGCTTTTCAAATAGCTTTTCATGCTAAAATACATGCTAATAATATTTTTTTTATTTTTTAAAAATCATTTTTGACATCAGCACATCAAAACGATCCAAAAAGTACAAACCGCACTCAATTTTAGCAAAAAAAAATTAAAATTTGATCAAACGCAGGTTCAACCGCAGAGCTAAACAGGCTCTTAGAGTAGAGTTTTGAAATCCAGACCACCTCCAGTGGTCGACTTGAATCATGAATTTTTTCAGGTCACCAGATTTTAACCGAATTATCAAGTTAACTCTATTTTTTTTTATATAAGATATTATTTTAGTAAAACACATAAATAATAATCAACAAATTACAACCAGATTTTTAAATAGATTTAACCGAGCCACCACGAGCTGTGACTTCCCCTATCTTTTCTTAAACCCAACCCCGAGTTGACCAGCAAGGTCAAACCACGTTTCAAAATTATACTTTTGAGTAAAGAGTGATAAAAAATCCACTATTAATTAATTTTTAAAATATTTTTCACTTAATGCATTATATTAATATTTTTTATTTTCAAAAAATTATTTTTTATATTATCACATGAAAACAAAACATACAAAAACATAAAAAACAATTCATTTATAAAAAAAAAATCAATTTTTTAACCAATTCAGTTACCTTCTTAAGGTTGAAACCAATTATCTATGCAAAATTGATTATGAGCCAGCGGTTGCTGCCTGTCTCGTTGGGGAGAAATGAAATGTTACTGTAAACTTTCTAGCTGCATTAGAGAAATTTATCACTCCTTCGCAGTTTCCAATTCCTCTTGCTTTCAAACTCTTATTTCAAAGATCATCAAAATGCAACAAAGGCGTCGCGGCCCTTATCAACGGCGACTGAATAGAAACATACATGAAGGTTAAACCTGCAAAATCCACTCCCTCCTCCCACCCTGCCCGGCGCCCATCCCTTCTTCCCCCTTCAGTAAAAGAAAAATCATCTACATTGGCAGGAGGAAATAACTACCGTGGAATACCCCGAGTGGTACCACAGAAAACACCATTCAGAAATAACACAGAAATAAATTCTTTCTATGCTACTAAAATGAAACCAAAGTACATTCCATGGATTAAATCCTTAATCAGCCATTATATAGTATCAAAGTATTGAATCTCCAAAATCATAAGCAGCTAGAAATGATGACCTAATGTAAGGACAAGCTAACCTCACATACTTTCATCTGAAGGAAAAAGAATGAAAATAGATAGAAGGTCAGACACTCATCTTCATCTCAAAAGAATTCGTCTCCTCCAGGACCACTGCAGTAGCAGAAAGTACATTAAATAACTATATTTAAGAGCTGTAAATAAAATCAGAGACAGGAAATTTTTTTCTAAAAAAAAAAAAAAACAGTTCGTTACACTGGTAACGTAGAAATAAGACATCAAGTTTATTAATGGTTTCTAGCAATTTAAAGCTCATCTAATGATGCACAAAAGAAAACTCCAAAAATAATGAGAATAAAAGCTAGCCAAATGTTGTGCATCAAGGAATGGTGACAAATTAGCAACTTAAAACAACCAGTGAACTTGAGTAACATCACCATTCAGAAGTCTGAATCAACTAATGGCCACTTGGCCAGAGGAATATATCTGACACTCTCATAGATGAAAAATGGGTTTCAAACAACAAAAAATGCTTCTCAGAGTGCTTCATAGAAACATATTCTCTGATCTTCAGATGCACAATAATAGGCATCAAATTAAATTAACACTAATGAGCAAAGATCATCATTGCTAAATAGACAAGAAATCTCAAAGAACCTGATGTATGTGTGCGCATGCACAAGCACGTGCAACACTCCAGCACAAAAAAAACAATTGAATGATGGCTACAACACAACAAAAACATTTCCTGGACAGTTCAAAAAAATGAAGAAACAAATAATAAGGAACTTGAGCAAATGCAAGTAAAAAAAGTGGACAAAATAAAACAGCAGAAAGAACAGAAATTTACTAAAAGTTCATTTACAACCCATCAAATTGGATGCCTAAAAACAACCTGAAGCTTCCTGGTATCCTGGACAACTAGTTAGTAAGTAATTAATCAATTCTTACAGCACTTTACATGCTAACCAGGCAATACACTAAAAGTTAATTCTGCAACCCACCAAATTAGTATAAATAACTCGGATGTGAGGGCAATTTCTAGTGAACACATAATGTGCATTCAGTGCCAGAAATTGTCCCTAACATTTACTTATACTTGTCAAGGAAAAAAGGTCTATTGAGCAAGCCAGCTCTGAGATTGATTGTCAGCACCATACAACTTGAAACATTTGCACATAACAAATCCACAACCCTCAGGACACAAAAGTATCAGGTCTTTAATATTCAAGAATAAAAAAACGCAAAAATTTGTAAATGACCAGAATTAACAAACTAGGACCCAGGAGGTTCAGGACAATAACACCACATTGGTGTGTGCAACAATTTGACAATTAAAAAAGATAACCCAGGCCAGTAAACTTCATAAACTTCGTTTTTTTCACATGAAGAATTTATCTGACATCAAAACCCAATGAAATCCTCCTCATTGAGCTTAACCATCATATTCAATTTCAAATGGAACAAAGCCCCTCACTACGAACATTCCATCATTTCACTTTGAACACCTTTTTTATGATCAACAATGTCTAATTTTCTAATTACTCACAATTCACTGTTTCTTTCTGTAAATACCTGGGGAATAACACAATTGATACCCACAACTCCATCCTTCTCTACTCTCTACTTCACCCACTCATCACCATAAGCTTCTTAAACCAAACCCAAGGAAGAAAAGGAAGAAGTTTCCCTTCGTTGTTCTAAACTCACATTGGCCCTTAATTTGACATTTACGGATTCTAAGCATCCGTGCATTTCAAAACTTCAACTCAAATTATTTCCAGCATCCATCACGCCACATTTGCAGCACAGAGTTACATGCTTACTCAAAAATAAAAGCACCAGTTTCACTTCCCCTAACAAGAAAACTCACAATTTCAGGCTCTAATCATTCCATGTGATTGGTCTGCACCTTTATTTACAGAACAAAAATATCTCAAGATCACGAATAGAGAAAAACCCCTTCATAAACTGATCCATCTTTTAAAGTCAAAAGGGTTTTATTCTGAATGACAAAATAAACTCCTACCGGGAAACAGAAAATGAAACAAATAACCATCTTCCAAAACTGTCCATGAACCCAAAAACTAAACAAAAATCGATTTCCGGCAGTCCTAAAAATCTACAAAAAAAAAAAAAACACCTCCTAGAAGAGTAAAATAAGCCACGAAAAGAAGAAGAAGGTTAGAAAATTTAATTACCTTTAGAAAGAAAGAAAGAAGGGATCTAGAACTCGAGCTTGAGCTCATCTTTTTCATCAGAGAGGTAATGAAGAACATAAGGAGTGACACGGAGCACAACAACCCAGGCACCAAACATGGCCACGTGTGATTTCAACTGCTTCAAAGCCTCTGCTTTGTCTGGTTTTCTCATAAACATTCCTGGAAACATTGTCTCTTTCTATTTTCCTTTTGGTTTTGATATGGGTTTTTGTTTTCGCTTTGTCTAAAACCCTAGATGCTGCAGTTTTTATTTTCTTTGAGGGATTGGGGATTTTGGGTTTTAGGGTATTTTCACACACGTGCGCTTGACTTAACACATGTGCGGTCGATCCGTGCTCTAAAACGGGTCCAATATTTTTATTTTTATTTTGAAAAACATATATATATATATATATAGATTTTTACTATGTGTTTTTATACATAATAAAATCCAAAACATTATAATTCAAAAAATTTATTCATCCATCTAATCAAATAAATCAAAAACTATTTATTCAACAAAAAAAATTATGAAATTTAATCCTTACCTAATTAAAGTTAACTTGTCAATCTCATGACCTAGTTCATGCATTCAATTGGATTAAGTAATTTCTTTATAATTTTTTATCTAAAATAGACGCTTATAAAATTAACAACCAATTAAATATTAAGACGATTGAAAAAATAAAAATCAAACTAAAATAAATTATATTGTCTAATTCATAATCAATCAAATATTAAGTGATGAAATTAAAAAAATTAAAAAAAAAATCCAATTATAATGAAAAAAAAATAAAGTTTAATCTCTCATACTAGAAAGGATCAGCCTCAAGTATGCCTTATTTTTTAAAGGTTAGACAACATTGTCTGCCCTTTAATTATTTGGCAAAAAAAATAGTTGGCAACACTTTCAAATCAAGAAAAATTTATTTTTAATTATATTTTGACTTTAAAAAACAAAACAAAAAAAATACTCTAAACACCTTATAAAATATATTCATAATTTTTAATAACTAAAAATTTAGCTTTAAAATTCATAATAAATCTAAAATTAAAATCAAAAATTTGAGATTGAGAACTATTATTTCAAGCAAGTTTAAAAGGAGAAAACATTTTAGATAAACTCTTTTCATAAAAAAAATTCTTTAACACAAAAATTACTTAATTTTATGATTATAATCAATCTGAATCAAAACTTTTCGTAACACCCCGAAGTTTTAAATACATTTATTCTCACTTCTAATAAATAATCATGTATGTAAAAATTTGGGATTTTTTTTTTAAGGCACCAACTACAAATTAACTTTATATATATATATATATATAGCAACAATTACCAATTAACTTGTTGTTCCACCGGTTTAGCAGTCTTGAACATTATTTATTTATTTTTGTGAATAACAGCCTCGAACTTTAGCTAGCAACTAGCCTGCTTGTAGTCAATGATACCGACAAGAGTGGTTGTGGGCTAGCCACAATCAACTTCCAAATTTAAATGCATAATAACAGCGATATATTAATTAGCAGGAGAAATCAGGTTAATTCCATTGGGATGCAACCAAACCATCTTAAGGTTGCAAGGAACTTACATCTTATATGCAGATAAAACCAGTTCAAAGAGAACTCAAAATAAAAACAGCTATAAAATTTGGCCACATGTTTTGCCTCCAGCTGCAATACAAGAATTTCTTGCCGCAGCTCAACCAACCCTCCACCCCTCCTAACACCCCCCCCCCTCTCTCTCTCTCTCTCTCTCTATATATATATATATATATCATTTCTTAAATTCAACAAGAAACCCACCACCCATCTCTTGCTATCCATCCTTTTGAAAAAACCAGTTGGCTTAGACGGTCTTGACCCCCCACCCCCGCAGTTCTTTCATTTTGGTCACACAATGTCAACGGAGTTCATAGTAAAGGTTGAAGAATCAAGACCAGAAAGTGATGGAAAACCATCAGCAGAGCCTGTTTATAGGTCCATTTATGCCATAGATGGCCTCATGGATTTGCCTGCTGGATTAGAGTCTCCTTGGCAGTAGTTCTTCGGGTATAAAATTGATCCCTTCTGCAAAGAGAGGTGCTGTCTTGTTAAAAGTACAGGTTGATTTTGCGAGAAATGTTTTTCTAGGTTCTTGAAAATGAATGAGGAGAGGCGTTTTTCATGCATTTTGGTTTCGTTTATGCATTCTCAGGCTCAGATCGAATGTTTTGCTGACGTTTCTCAGGCGCACACCTTGCGAGCTCGAAGTGAACATTTTTATGTAAGGAGTTAGCTTTATAATTCACATTTGCGTCGTTGGGTGTTTAGAACTGTGATGTTATAATTTCAATTCTATGGTGACAGAGACAAAGCTCGAAATCGTAAAAGGGTAAAAATCATGCATCATTTGCTAAATTATCCCTTTACTTCCAATCAGAGGTGATCGCCTTCATCCAATAGCGACAACTGAATCGCCTTTGACTTCAAGTAAAGGGCTTAGTTTGAATAAATTTGAAAGTAGAGGGACAAAAATGATTATAAAATATTAATTGGCCCATGCAGGTTTCGAACCTGCGACCTTCGCGTTATTAGCACGACGCTCTAACCAACTGAGCTAATAGGCCATTCGTTGATTAGTATTACGTTTTATGTTATTAATACGTAACTACAATGGTCTCAAATGATCCTTCTAAGTTCCAAGAATATATATATAGGCAAACATTTTGAATTTGAGTTCTTGGCTCCGAGCCTCTATTAAATGTCTTGCATTGAACTTTTTATTCTTTATTTACAGTGACTCTGCACTCAAGGACCCTGATAACAAAATGCTAGGACGACGGCAAGTCAATGATTCCAAGGTACTATTTCATTGATCATTAATTAACTTGGTTATAGATAGATACATGGATGAATTTCTCATAGAAGAAACTGGAAGGCCTCAACACAAACTAGCAGGTGGGTCCTTATGTGTGGTTGACATACAAAGAGGTTTATGATTCTGCCATGAGGATAGGTTTTCTTCGAGCTTCAACTTAGCAGACGATTAACAGTGCTGATCTTCTTTTCACCTTTTCACAAGTATATTTTATCATAACTTGTGCTGCTGGTCAAGTTTCATATATTTGTGTTTGGTTTTCCTCAGGCTTGCAACAACTAGGCTATAAAATATGCACCACTCTGCGACACTCTTGCCTCTTGGTATTGCTTCCCTTTCATTCTTCAATAAATCCCAGTTCAATTCTAGAATGACCTGTTGAATTCTCACTTATAAACGTTTTTTGCCAAATAAAGGGCCTAATGCTGTGGAGTTCATTATCAACCATGCTGAAGTTTCTTTAGCCTTTGTCCATGAGAGCAAGCTCTCTTCAGTAAGTTCTCATTCTATCCGAACTGAGAATGAATGTTCTTATATCTCACAGCGGAATCTTGATCGTCTTCAGAATTTTAATAAATTACATATAATGTGTTGTTTGTTTCACACAATGGCTGCTCTTTTTGCAGATTTTATCCCTTCCAAGGTACTCTTCACATTTAAAAAGTAGGTCCAAAGACTATTAAAATTAAAGCTCCTCTTTTTGGAAAGTTTTGAGAGGATACTCCAGAGTGACAATTGTCAGCTATTGTCAGCTTTGGAAACATTTCTGACATGTAAAAGAAGGAAGCTGAAGAACTGGGAGTATCTTGCTTTTCATGGGAAGAATTTCCCCAGTTGTGATGATGTTTACATAGGCTTCTCCTCTTTCATAATTGATCATTTTACTCTTTACGTTAAATTAATCCTTCATGTTTTAGTAGTCATTCAAGTTGGGTTTTTAAGAGTTTTGCACTACTGCCCAAATTTTCACAGGGGAGTTTGGATTGTGAATTACCTCCAAAAAAGAAGACTGATGTCTGTACAATAATGTACAGTAGTGGAACAACAGGAGAGCCATGTTATCGGAGCCAATGGGGCTAGCTCTCATGGCAGAAGTATTGCCGTGGACCACATACTTTTTTCTGACAGACAGAGTGGTGAACAACTAAACACAAATTATGTTTTCAAATCATTTCTGATTTCCCCCCTCAAGTTACGAATTTGATATTTCTCCAATTCTCTCCTAGGAAACAGACTAGTTTCCATCTTCGGGCTAAATGCCTTGATTTTGTGTGTTTATAGTTTAGAAATGATGTAAGCTTGAGGTTTCTGTATTATAGGCAGCAGAAGAAGATTCATACTTCTCTTTCCTACCCCTGGCCCATGTATATGATCACATAATTGAGCCCTGTTGCATCTACAAAGGTGCTTCCATAGGATTTTGGCGAGGGGTAAGATCAAGAATGAAATTTTGCAATGATTACTTGCCTTCTGTAGTTATTTATGTTTCCATTTGCTCTTTAACCTTATCACCTCTGAATTGTATGTACTGAGGTTTTCCTTGCATTCTGCTTTATAGGATGTAAGATACTTGATGCAGGACGTTCAAGAATTGAAGCAAAGCATATTTTGTGGGGTTCTAGAGTTTATAACCGTATATATACTGGTATCCTTATTATAACTGGATATTCTATAATGGATATACTAAAGGAGTTGAAAATAGACTTGATTTCGATTATAAAAATAGAGAAATTGATCTAGTGGTTGAGAATCGGTTGACTGGCTGAAATAAATTGAATTAGTCAACCAGTTCAGAAATATTCAATCAGTTTATTGGGTAGAATACAATTCATGTTCAGATTAAGATTTTCTTGAAGCACAAAAATGAGAGAATAGCTAATAGAGTATAGAAAGAAACACTTAATAAAAATATATCTTCCTCTT
>Ga0325402_1005424_pt1 | contig 11925 bp, 11 predicted proteins | sample PopdelMetagenome_22_FD_207212 | JGI IMG/M metagenome (GOLD analysis project Ga0325402, IMG submission 207212) | Populus deltoides microbial communities from Bellville, Georgia, United States - Xylem-PdKOR-R3 | ecosystem: Host-associated > Plants > Phyllosphere > Stem > Wood/Secondary xylem...
TATTTTGAATATTTTTTAAAATAAAAAATAAACCAGTTTTTCGATTCGTCTAATTTTGTAATTGAACTGAAATTAAACTGAATTATAAAACCTAGCAAACTGAATTAGATGAACAAAACTAACATAGCTAGTTTTGGCGTCGATTTTCATGGCGTCGAGGAGAGTGGCACGGCTGGTCACGGTGCTGCTGCTAGAAATTGCGAGGAGATCAGGTGGTTGATTTTTCGGAGGAGTTCGGGTGGTTTGTGAGGCTACTGCTGTCAGGATGAAAGTAGGAGGGAGACAGTCCATCTGTGGATTTCCAGCTGGAGTTGGCGCGGATTTGATGGTGTGGAGGAAGAGTGGCGCGGCTGGTTCGTCTGGCTATGGTGGATAGGATGGTAAATCTGTGGCGGCTGGTATCTGGTGGAGAGAGAAGTGGGAAATGGTAGTTTTGTATTTTTTATCTCCAGGGTGGTTTTATTAGGGGGTCATTTTATTTCGTAGCTAAACAGTGTTGGCAAGTTTTATAACATTATTTTATTATTTATTTAAAAATATATTAAAATAATATTTTTTTTATTTTTTAAAATTATTTTTAATATTAATATATTAAAACAATATAAAAATATAAAAAATAATTTTTAAAAAATATAAAATTTTAAAAAACACAATTTCAAAACCAATCAGCCACTCAATATGCTTGCATAAATTACATATAGGATAATTGAAAAACAAGGAATACGTGCCACTGCCACGTAAGAAGTGGATGCATACGAATGACATTAATTACCTGCAATAATAATTGTGATGATGCGAAACCCACGGCAACCTCTCTTGCCATCACCATGCATGCCAAGTGGACATTTACATTCGTAATTCCCAATGGTGTTATGGCATTTACCATGACATGGGTATCTCTTGCCATCCCTGCACTCATCGATATCTGTGAACATAACAAATTACGAATTTACATTAATTCAACAGAGAGTAAAAGTTCTAAGAAGTTCTGAGTTGTTTCGTTTCATAATTTACCAAATTATGAATTTGCCATGACTGTGGATTTAGAAGTTGTTTTGTTTCAAGTATATCTGAGAAGAGGAATGAACAGTCTTGTAATTTCAATCACTCAACTACTGAAGGCATCTGTCACTTTACCTTGGCATCCTTTTTCAAGATATGGGTTTCCTTCGAACCCTTCATTGCATGCGCAGCGATATCCTTGGCCATTATCGGAGTAGTAGCAATTTGTATTGATGCCGCAAGCATATGAACTCTTATTGCCCTGAGCATTTTCGCATGTCTCGGTTTGAGCTACCCATTCGATCACAACATTTGATGCTTCCAAATCTGTTGGAGTACGAGAGAGTGGCCAATCCGAGAGGTCAAGGGAGTCTATGTCCTCAAGGAAAGCAAAGCCACAAGGGTTAAATTCGAAAACATCCTTGTGATTGTGAAGGCTATCAATGAGAATTTTTAGAGAATTGAGACCCTTGGGAATCGAGGTCTGGCAGCATCCAGAACCTGAGCAGGAATTATTCTTTGACATGGTAACATTTCTAGTGCATAAAGAGAGACAAGCAGACCCGAATGTCGCCTCCTCGTTGGTCACCATGGCAGTGGTGTCACAACCAACAGTTGTGAACACATTTCGAGAGTCTGAAATGGTGAAGGGGCCTGATCCAAGTGAGATAAACTGATTGAAAAGCATCGACTTTCGCCCTGACTTGTCATAGCAATCGAACGATGTAAAAATGCCTACAGTGACTGTGCCATTCAGCAATGATATATTGCGAGCAGGCATGCTCTCTCCAAACCACAGTTCAAGATGACCATCATCAGTGGAATTGCAGTCTAGAAAGAAGTTTTCATTCATGGCACATCTTTGTTCCCCAATCCCAAACGGGTAAGGAACAATAACATCCCCACACCTTTCTTGGCAGCCATCTCTCACATCTGGATTTGCTGTTGCTCCTGTTACTGCAGCCACTAGTAGCAACATCATCAGCAAAAACACCCACCTCTGAAGTATCATTTTCTATACACCACCCAACCTAATATATGTATACAAAGAAGCTCCAAACCAACTCTCTCCCGCTAAATTTTAATTGTGCAACTTCATTTCCTGGTAGACAATATATAGCTAAGAGAGAAAACACTCATCATATGACCAATTCCGAGATGATCAGGTCAATGAAGTCTTGCGAGTCCTTTCTTCGATCTTTCTTTTATAGGAATCCAAAATTAACCCAAATGTGACGTAATTAGATTTATTGTATTAAGATTTCTATTCTTTCAAGTTCGGAAAATATCCCATCCGAAGTCATTAGTCAATGAGGCCCCAGTAATGAATCGCGAAGACTAAAATGAATGGTGTGAAAGAAACCAATAGGAGAAACAGCCAGGGAAAAGAAAAGTCCCTCCTGAGAATACAGTATACCCCACAAAAGGCAGCCATATTGGAATATTTTCTTGTTTCTGCAAGCTAAGGTTCCCTTTCCTCAATAAAAATGGGTATGGTATTAACAAAGTTTTCTCATTGGAAAATTTACTTCTGAGTATGAACATAACTTTATCATAGTGAACTTCAACAGGACCAGCCGGGCTCCATGGGGTATTTGCCACGGCAGAAACAGTGGAGAGCTTGGGACTTTACCCATAAATTAACCTACAAGACAACAATCCCAGGCTTTGGCGCCATTAGCAACATTATAAATAGTGTTTTTGGTCTAATCAATTTTTTTTAATTTTTTTTTTAGATTTAGATTTTTTTTATTTTTCTTTTTATTTTTATGCAATCCTATTCTAATTTAATTTTTACTTTGTTAAGAAATAAAATCATTAAGATGGTTGGGAAATATTGTGAAGATATATTTTTATAATATTGACAAATATTTATTTTTTGTATTGAATCGTTTTTTTCACTTTATTTGTTGTTGATATCTTAATTTTTAATGATATTATTAAATTAACCAGGTTTATTAAACTTATTTGAGCCAATTACCTAAACATTACATTTTTTATTTTTTAAAAAAATATTAAATTTGTTTTGATATTTTTTATGTCATAAAAAAAGATTGGTCCGCGGCGTTGTGCAGACCATCTAACTAATGCTACCTAAAAGTGGTTAATCATTGTACCAAGTGTTCATTTTTTTTTCTTTTCAAAATATTTTTAAAAAAATTAAAAATATTGTTTTTACTTTGAATTAGATTTTTAGTATTTTTAGATTTTTTTTGTGTTATATTAAAAATAAATAGAAAAATAAAAAAATTATTTTTAAATATTTTTTATGATACTAACACAATTTCAAACGGGGAGTAAATCACTGGCAGCAAAATTACTAAATGATATCTTTAATTGTCTCAGGAATGGGAAAGATTAACGTGGACAGGGAAGCTTTGGCAGCACCTTTCCCAGGTCATTTTATCTTAAACAGAACTTTTCTAATGTAAAAATAAATATTTCTCTCTTTTGCTATCTCTTTTTAGTTTTAGTATCTTGATGATTAAACTTGCTCAAAGCAGCAGCAGCAGCAGCATTCACAGCAGGGGTTGAAAAGGCTCTCATACCTCTTTGAAAAACTGCAGTTTTTCCATCCTTTCACACTCTCCTCATCCTCAACGTTTGTGATATATCCCACAGTTTTGCAACATTAAAAAAATTATTGGAAGTAATGGTTGTTTAGTCTGAAATCAATGCAACATCAAAATTTATAAAGATTCAGTGTTAAACAAATAAGATTCGAGAGGATGGTTAAAGGGGAGATAACATGAGAGAGTTGGAGAAGGGAAAGAAAAAATATCTCAAACCAAAATTTAACCCAAATGTGATGTAAGAAAAGTCTAGTGGAATTGGAGTTTTTAATAATAAAATTATAAATTAAAGTTGTTTGGACGACAGTCAAGTCACTTTTAACAAAAAAAAAAAAAAAAGTCAGACAGAAAAGGAAAGGTTTCTTTCCCAGCTAGGTTTTAAGCACTGGTTCAGCTCCTCATCTTTCTGTGATGCTCTTGCTCCGGCCGCTCAACTTCGTCGTTGGCATCTTGTACTGTTCCCTCCCTATCTATCCACCTCTCCAAAGACAATATCTTGGGTGGTGATGAGGCCACTTCTTTTAAAAATTCTGTCTTTCTTGTTTTTTTTTTAATTATTTTATTCCTATTGGAAAAAGATTCCATCCTAAGTCATCAGTCAATGAGGCACCGGTAGTCGATCATGAAGATTTCGGACACATTACAAATGGGTTGTTTTTTCATTGGAAAATTTACTTTTAAGAATGAACATAAAGTGTGTTTGTCTTCTTCTTTTTTTCAAAAAGCGTTTTTAAAGATTTATTTTTTTTTAATTAAATTTTTTTAATCAATTTGAAAATGAACAATCATTTTTTTTTAATGTTTTTTTAATAGGTTAAAACAGCGTTTCCAAACAAGCCCTCGCGGTCTTTACTCAAAACAAGAGGGATGTTTAACAACTATGCCTGAAACAAAGCAGATGCATACAATTTCTTCTTTCAAGATTCTTTTCCTTTTTTTATTACATGCGAGTAATTCGTAGAAGATGATCATACACTGTCGAACACTCAGGACTTTCCTTGACCTCAAGTAAGTGAACACCTTTTCTACGCAGGTGAGAGTTGCATGTGATTTCAAGGAACAGTATTAAGCTAAGATTTCAGCAAAGTGGGGGAACTTGCTCAAAGCAGTAGCATTCACAACAGGGGTTGAAATGGCTTTCACACCTCTTTAATTTGAAAAACTGTTATCCAACTTTTGAAATCAAGGTTCTAGTTTTTTATTTATTCAGTTATCTCTTATCATCTCATTAAATTAAATGACTTTTTAATAGTAAAATTCTTATCCATGATTATTTAAAAATATGCTCAACTACTCGTGTGATTTTTTGCATAAAAACATAGACTGTTCAGATCCATCTCTCACACTCATGATTTAACACGCTCCGATGGAATTAGAGTCAAAATCAGTTATCAAACGGGTAGAAACTTTGTGGGTCATAAGAATAATAAGGTCCCTGCCACCATGCCTGAGGTGAAGGAACTTTGTGGGCTGGACAATGTGGAAAGGTACTTGGGGTGGAAAATGGGTAGAAAGTGAACTTCTTTAAGATTGGGCTGCGTAATTTGTTGGAAATGCTGTTGTTTTTAAGCCATGCAAAAAAAATCATATGGCCAGAGAGGTCGGTCATCTAACAACATAAAAAAAACATAAAACATTACATTACTGCTAGTACTTGCACACACCACCTTATTTTATTGAAGATGGTGAGGTGTTTTGTCTGGTGTTTAAGTGTGGTAATGATTATTTTTTAAAATATATTTTTATATAGAAATATATTAAAATAATTTTTGATATAATACTTTAAAATGATGATGTGAAAACATCAAAAACTATAATTTCAACTCCATTCCTGAACAAATCTATACATGTTTTTTGCTTTGCTTTGGTGTTGACTTTGTCGTGTAGAATTATTCCACTAAGTTTCTTGCATGATCAACAGTTTTCGTTTCGTATACGCCGATCTTTCATGTCATTTTTATCATTTTGTGTGGTACGTTTTTCAAATTAAAGAGGAAAAGTGTACTATAGGGTACAACATAAAATAATTAAAAATAATATGATCCACCACCTCACACGCAACCTTCATTATTTTTCTTTTCTCTTTTAAACATTATTATTCAAGATTAAATTGTTTCAAACTGGATCATGTAGTTAAATTTTGGTTTGATATCTTGAAGCCCATCATTAGATTTAGATTATTTATTAACAAATTAAAGTTTTGTGCTCGTAACGGTAATATTCTTGAATGAGTTTAAAAAAGTGTTTAAGTTGCATGCTTATTTCTACATTTAAAATAACCATAGCAACTCACCTGTTTGGTAATACTTCAATAACAAATTTCTATTAATGGGGCCTACTGTTAACTATGGCACAACCATAGGTTTGCAAGAAGTTTGCTGCTTCTTGAGCTGGATTATTAATATTAATTATTAATCTGTTATCTATAATTATTTGAAAATATACTTAATACTAACATGGTTTTTTATATAAAAATATAAACGGTTTAAATCCATCTATCACACTCATGATTTAACACTATCCACATAGAATTGGAGTTAAAATCAGTCACCAAAACTATCCAAATTCTGCTAGAAAAAAATGTCACAATCGCTCACCAAGTGTAACACCCCTACTATTATAAAACCAAACACTAGGTTCGCCTATGTCATTCTTACTAGGTTTTCGACGTGATCAGGTAAGCACTAGTTGATATTGTAACAGGAGGTACGAGAATGTTGTTCATGTTCATGCAAATAGTTTGCTTTATTTTTAAATCAATTAAATACACACACGTGTGTGTGTGTGAAATAGTTCGTTTTATTTTTAATGAACTCCATATATGTATATGTATATATTTTGATAGTTTTGAAGTCTCTAAGAGTTTCATCAAAGACAAGAAGATGTCAAGGATTTCAATTCCTATAGTGGGATTTCTCCTGCTATGCTGTCTTGCAACTATGATTCAAGTTGTAGGAGATTACATAAAATACAAAGACCCAAAAAAGCAGACTAACGTACGAATAGAGGATCTGATGAGTCGAATGACATTAGCAGAAAAGATTGGTCAGATGACACAGATATAGCGATCTGTTGCAACTGCTGATGTCTCAAGGGATTACTCTATTGGCAGCATACTAAGTGGTGGAGGAAGTGCCCCTCACTTTAACGCCAAAGCTCAAGAATGGATTCATATGATTAACATGGATTCCAAAAAGCTTCACTCTCTAGTCGTCTTGGAATTCCTATGATTTATGGGATTGATGCTGTTCATGGGCACAACAATATTTATAAGGCAACTATATTCCCCCATAACGTCGGTCTAGGAGCAACAAGGTAAGATATCATTTACCTTCCGAAATGATGTTTTTGATTACACACATGCAAATGTTAGTTACCACCTTTTCTTGTTCCAAAGAATTTAAAGAGTTTTACATGAGCATGGTTTATTGATCGAAAACTGTCTAGACAAGGACCGTGACCAGGTTTATGCAATCATTTCTCAAAAAAAAAAAGATATGCCTTTTTTTGTTCATATATATATATATATATATATATATATATATTTGTGATCTTAACAATTCTTTATTTCAGGGATCCTGACCTTGTGAAGAGGATTGGAGCAGCGACTGCTCTTGAAGTTAGAGCTACTGGCAGTCCTTACGTTTTTTCTCCATGCATTGCGGTATATACGCGGTGATCAAAAAGAAATTTTGAATCTTTGATCATATCTCTGAAATTAGGATTTATTTATCTATCGTTATAAAACATTAATAATTGGATAACAAACAGGTTTGTAGAGATCCTAGATGGGGTAGGTGCTATGAGAGCTATAGTGAGCAACCTAAAGTTGTTGAAATGATGACAGAGATTATACCTGGATTGCAAGGTGATGTTCCTCCACATTCCAGAAAGGATGTTCCCTATGTTGGTGGAAAGTAAGTGTGACTTAATTTAAACATTTAATTACACACACACACACACATATATTAGCTGCCAAGATAATTACTTGAGAAAATGCTAACCTTGTTACAGGGACAAAGTTGCAGCCTGTGCGAAGCACTTTGTTGGCGATGGGGCACCAGCAAGGGCATTAACGAGAACAATACTGTTATTGGTACCATGGATTGATGAGCATTCATATGCCAGGTTATTTTCACTCCATTATCAAGGGTGTCTCAACTGTTATGGTTTCTTACTCAAGCTGGAATGGACAGAAGATGCATGCCAATCGTTACCTTGGCAAGACTGTTCTCATGGATACCCTCAAGTTCAGGGTACTGCTTAGTTAAATTTCTGATGTTTTTTGTTAAATTATGTATCCAAAACCAAGGCATAGAATTTTATGAAAACAAACAATTCTAACCTTTTGCCTTCACTTTTTGAACGTCACAGGGTTTTGTCATCTCTAATTGGGAGGGTGTCGATAGGATTACTTACCCACCTCATTCAAACTACACAGAATCAGTTCTGAAAGGAATTTCAGCCGGCATTGACATGGTTAGTTGATTCCTACCTCTCTATTCTCGAAGACTAGCAGAAACTTGCCTATTCTTGTCAAACAAAATGTTTTTTGTTCTGGTTGAATAGAGCAGTTGTTTTTCTTGACATTGAAGCTTTAACATGTGTGTTTCAGATTATGGTTCCATACAACCATACCGAGTTCATCAATACTGTGACTAACTTAGTAAATAACAATTACACTTCCATGGGCCGTATTGATGATGCTGTCAGGAGGATTTTGCGAGTGAAATTCATTTTAGGTCTATTTGAGACTCTCTTAGCTGATGAGACCTTGGTTGACCAGCTCGGAAGCCAGGTAGCTTTATATGTCTGAATCTAAGCATTCCTTTCCCATTTTAGGAGATTACTTATTTGTCCGAAAACTTGCCACTTGTTATGAAAACAGGCTCACAGAGATTTGGCAAGGGAAGCTGTGAGGAAGTCACTGGTGCTGTTGAAGAATGGAGAGAACGCGGATGCTCCAGTTCTACCCCTCTCTAAAAAAAACATCTAGGATCCTTGTAGCCGGAAGCCATGCCATTAACAATCTGGGCTATCAGTGTGGAGGATGGACTGCAACTTGGCAAGGCGTTGATGGCAACAATTACAGTGCTGGTATAATTAAAATGCTTCTCCTTTTTTCTTCCATTTCAATCACGTACGATTCTCTTGAATTCAAATATAATAGTAGCAGTATTGATGGAGCTTGTCCTATCGCACAATGAGCAGGAACCACCATCTTAAGTGGTATCTCAGCCGCAGTTGATCCAAGCACATAAATCATTTACAGCAAGAACCCTGATGCTGATTTCGTCAAGTCCAACATCTTCTCTTATGCCTGTTGTAAAAAACTGATATATAAAGAACAAACTAATGTTTATGAACTGAGAAAAAAAACAAAGAACAAAGAACAAAGTCTTTACAGTTGAAAGAACAAGGAGCAGAAAATGTCTCAGTTGGTTACTGCCATCCCCAGTGTTTTATTTATAGAAGGAAACAAACATTACAGAAAAATAAAACACTAAAGAAACGTACTAGCTATGTTCTTTTTTATCAAAGGAGTTGTATAACAAGCTAGTCTAATCCTAGATAAGTTTAAACAAATGAATTGAAAGAAACATCCTAATCTAGATAATGCTATCAGCTAACATAGATAGCTATCAGCTAACAGATAGATAGCAATGTAGTAGATTACTACTAAGTAATCCTGTTCTAGCTTTGGTACCAAACTTCAACACTCCTCCTTGGTTCCAAAGCTACACATTCCAATTCTTCCTCTCAGATCTTCAAACTTGTTTCCTGTTTCTAGTTCAACTGCTGCTTTGAATTTAACAAACTCAGCAAACACATAAGATTTTGATTTTAAAAAGTAAATCCAGCAGAATCTACTATAATCATCAACAAATAGAAGAAAATACTTTGAATCATTCAATGATTCATTATGCATCGGCCCACACACATCTGTGTGTACAAGCTGGAATTTTGACAGTGCTTTGAATGCATTGTCAGGAAAAACAACTCTAGTTTGTTTTCCTAATTGATAGGCTTCACAAATACTTTTTTGTTCCTGTATATCTGGTAAACCGTGAGTCATTTGCAGGTCAACTATTCTTTTTAAAGTTGCATAATTGAAGTGCCCCAATCGTTTGTGCCAAAGAACAGATTCATTGTCTTCACAAGTGTTAGCACTCAAACATACTTCTTTCCAATCAACATTAAAACTTCTGTTCATCATTTTAGCAGAAAGCAGTAGCACTCCATTTTTATCTTTAATATCACATACTCCATCATTAAAGAATATTGAGTAACCAGATTCAATTAATTGTCCCACACTAACTAGATTTTGATTGATCTTAGGCACATAAAGAATATTTTTAAGAGTTTTTGTACCTGACAAAGTTTCTACTTCAATTGCTCCTTTTCCTTCAACCTTCACATAGTCTCCATTCCCAATTCTAACTCTAGATAGATAGCTTTTATCCAAATCTTTGAATAAGCTCAGATCTGCAGTCATGTGATTAGTGCAGCCACTATCAATAAGCCATGATGAGTCATTTGCCTTGGCTGTGTTACACATCTCCTGTATTGTAGCCATGAATAAAAAATCTTCCTCCACTTCTGAACTCTCGGCTACTTGAGCTTGTTTTTCTGGTTCTGCTTTATTTTTGCAGAATCTTTGAATGTGACCAAATTGCTTGCAGTTTCGGCATTGTGCATTCTTGAGCCAACACCAGGCTTCAAGATGATTTGTTTTCTGACAGAATTTGCAAGCAGGAAAATGTTCTTTCTTCTCTTTCCCTTCAGTGAAGATGTTGTTGCTGTTCTTTTGCCAGTTATTAGACTGTCAGCCTCTCCCTTTTTCTCTTTTTTCTTCTTGATTGTTTCTGTAAAAATTCTTAGCCCGACTCTTCTCCTTGTAAACTGCAACAAGAGCTCCTTCACTTGTTCCTTCTTGTCTATAAGCTTGTCTTTGCTCCACAGCTTGCAATGCATTTACCAGTTCTTGCAGACTCATTTCTGAGAAATCTTTAGAATCTTCTAAAGAGCAAATTTTATGTTCAAATTTCTCTGGTAGACTTACCAGAACTTTCTCTACTATTCTTGAATCTGGAAAATCTTCTCCTAAAAGTCTCACTTGATTAACAAGTTTTGAAATTTGAGAAGAGAAGTCTTTGATGGTATCGGTTTCTCTCATTTTCAGACCTTCAAACTGCCTTCTGAGATTTAAAACTTGCATCTTCCTTGACTTCTCATCACCATGAAATTCTGCTTTTAATTTATCCCACGTTTCTTTGGCAGATTTACAAGCCATAATCCTTGTGAAGATTTCTTCGCTCACAGCATTATGAAGACAGGTAAGAGCTTTGAATCGCTTTGCCTTTTCTTCATTGAAAAATTTCATCTGTGCAATCGTAGGATTGTTTCCTAGTGGAGTGGGTTGCCTATCACTCTCCACTATCTCCCACAAGTCAAAAGCTTTGAGATATGTTTCCATTTTTACAGCCCACACACCATAATTCTGCCCTGTGAACACTGGTGTTTTTGTTGGAAAATTTGCAGAATCCATTTCTTAAAACAACTCACTTAATCTCTCGTGTTTCACTCACAAACCCTTCAAAGCAGAAAGCTTTGATTTAACCTTACTATTCTCTCGTGTTTTCACTCACAAACCCTTCAAAGATCAGAGGAGCTCTGATACCAATTGTTGTAAAAAACTGATATATAAAAAACAAACTAATGTTTATGAACTGAGAAAAAAAACAATGAACAAAGTCTTTACAGTTGAAAGAACAAGGAGCAGAAAATATCTCAGTTGGTTACTGCCATCCCCAGTGTTTTATTTATAGAAGGAAACAAACATTACAGAAAAATAAAACACTAAAGAAACGTACTAGCTATGTTTTTCTTTATCAAAGGAGTTGTATAACAAGCTAGTCTAATTCTAGATAAGTTTAAACAAATGAATTGAAAGAAACATTATAATCTAGATAATGCTATCAGCTAACAAATAGATAGCTATCAGCTAACAAAAAGATAGCAATGTAGTAGATTACTACTAAGTAATCCTGTTCCAGATTTGGTACCAAACTTCAACAATTCCATTGTTGTGGTCTCAAAGACTCCTTATGCTGAGACAGCCGGGGACAGTTTGAACCTGACCATAGCTGAACCAGGTCCAAGTACGATCCTCAATGTCTGCGGACTGCGGCAATGTTAAGTGCGTTGTTGTCACATTATCTGGCCGTCCATTCGTGATTGAGCCCTATGAGTCACAAATCGATGCTCTTGTTGCTGCTTGGTTGCCAGGCACTAAAGGCCAAGGAGTAGCAGATGTGCTTTTCGGGGAGTATGGATTTACTGGAAAGCT
>Ga0325402_1005426_pt1 | contig 11924 bp, 10 predicted proteins | sample PopdelMetagenome_22_FD_207212 | JGI IMG/M metagenome (GOLD analysis project Ga0325402, IMG submission 207212) | Populus deltoides microbial communities from Bellville, Georgia, United States - Xylem-PdKOR-R3 | ecosystem: Host-associated > Plants > Phyllosphere > Stem > Wood/Secondary xylem...
AGCAAGAACCAACTTTCTGGAAATACTCGTAAAATTGAGCTTATACAATACTCATAAAATTTATAAGCCCATAAAATTGGGCTTATAAAATATTTCTAATTTTATAGAAAATTAAAGTTATAAAATACTCATAAATTTTTCTGATAATTCAATAATCAAATTAAATATTATTTTTATTTTTATTTTTATTATAAATTTTATTAGTCAGAATATTTTTTAGACAATTTCCATACATTGTGATTAGTAACTTTTGAAACAATCCACATTATCTCTCTTGGGTCTACAAAAAAAAATTTAACTACCTCTTTTCTCAAAAAACAAAAAAAAAAAGCATCATTTTATTGCATATTATATGCAAGATGAAATATAACGACAATCGCAGATAAAAGGACTTAATTGAAAAACATCTAATATTTCAGGAATCTACATAATAAAACTGATAGTTTGAGGATCAATATCTCCGTTAGTAGATGATTGTAGGACTAATTTAATGTTTGCCTAAAAAATTAAAGTCATCTTTTTCTTGACTGACTTTAAAATCTTCCACAAACATCTACAACAACCGTAAGCACAACACCAGCTGACGTCTAATATCTCACCACGTGTACTTTTCTTACACATGGCCGTTTCCTACTGGCCACCGTATCAAATAAGTTCCCACGTCAACAACCCTCCACTGCCACCTTATATAAAGCCCCTGCACTTTCTCTTTTCTGTTTTCTCGTCAACCAAACAGAAAATCAAAAAGAGAAAAGAAAAAAAATTGATAGCAAAATCAGCTCCTTAGCTCTTTCTCTCTGTCTAGGCAATGCAATTCATCTACTGGTATCTATCTCTCTTTCTCTCTATAGCTTTAGCTCTGGCTTAGTTTAATTTTTTTTTTAATTTTTCACAAAATTTCTGTTTGTTTCCTGGGAAAATAAAAACTTGTCTTTAACTTCAATTTCTCTGCAGCCAAACAGATTTATAATTTATTTTTTTTGCTTTTGTTAATTTTTGTTGCAGACGGATTGCTTCCTTGCTTGCTTGATTGATTGACTGATTATTATAAACACGTGATCAGAATGAGGTTATTAAGATTATGGTTATTACTCTTAATTATGATCGTGTTGAATTCAATTCCTTCGGAATCAGCTGTTTCGAGTATAGATCTTGGTTCAGATTGGCTAAAAGTAGCAGTAGTAAACCTAAAGCCAGGGCAAACCCCGATTTCGATAGCGATTAACGAAATGTCTAAGAGAAAAACCCCGGCTTTAGTTGCATTCCAATCTGGAACTAGGCTTTTAGGTGAAGAAGCTGCGGGGATTACTGCACGGTATCCGGATAAAGTGTATTCGCATTTGCGTGATATGTTAGGGAAAACTTATGATCAAGTTAAGGAGTTTTTGGATGCAATGTATTTGCCGTTTGATGTTGTGGAGGATTCTAGAGGGGCAGTTGCGTTTCGGATTGAGGATGAGAGTGGGAATGTGGGTTTGTATTCAGTTGAGGAGTTGTTGGGTATGATTTTAGGGTTTGCTGGGGATTTGGCAGAGTTTCATTCGAAGGTTGTGGTTAAGGATGCGGTTGTTAGTGTGCCTGCATACTTTGGGCAGGCGGAGAGGAGAGCATTGGTTCAGGCAGCACAGTTGGCTGGGATTAATGTGCTTGCTTTGATTAATGAGCATTCTGGTGCTGCTTTGCAGTATGGTATTGATAAGGATTTTTCTAATGGATCGCGGTACGTTGTGTTTTATGATATGGGTGCGAGTAGTACTTATGCTGCGCTTGTGTATTTCTCGGCTTATAATGCTAAGGAGTTTGGGAAGACTGTGTCTGTCAATCAGTTTCAGGTAAATTTAATTTAATTGGTATTCGGTGATTATTTAGAATGTTATGTTTGTTATATGGTGGCCGCTCTGATGTTACTCCAAAAAAAAATGTTCTGATGTGCATGTTGTGTGGTTTAGGATGTTTTGCTTTCCATAAATGATGGGATGTACTGCATATTAGCTCATTATTTTGTCATAGGTTTCTCTGTCTAGAAAATGGTTTAGTTCAATATATGGTAATATGTGCGAAGGAAGAGGAAAAAAAAGAAGGATACAAATTGGGTATGGATATTAAAATAGAGGGAACTGGAAAGTGGATACTGAAAAGAAATATATTACTAAAATGCTGCACTGTGGTCATTGTTCGTAGTTTAAGATTGTGGTTGCTCATTCTGATCTGAATCATGATGTGTGTTGGATGCTCATTGCTACTATTTTATAGTAGCCTGAATATTTTTCATTTCCATCCTTGTTCTATATAGTTTGTTGTGCTTCTTATGGATGCCTTGTTCAGTTCTCCTAGCAATCTTGTTACTATTTGATATATTTCCAGGTTAAGGATGTCAGATGGGACCCAGAACTTGGAGGTCGGAGTATGGAATCGAGGTTGGTGGAGTTCTTTGCTGATGAGTTTAATAAACAAGTTGGGAGTGGCATTGATGTGAGGAAGTCTCCAAAGGCAATGGCTAAATTGAAGAAACAGGTGAAACGTACAAAAGAAATCTTGAGTGCAAACACTATGGCTCCTATATCAGTTGAATCCCTCTATGATGATCGGGACTTCAGGTCGGTGGATTCTTAAGTATTCCTTACTTTTTTATTCATGGCAAGGTTTTATGTATGTGCAATTTTTGTCTAGTGCCATGCTGCCCTTCCGCTTTGCCCCCTGAGCAAATGTCCTTGTGCATATTTATGGGAATTTATCTTTAACTTCTTATACTATGAACTTACTCCTCTTTATTAGTGAGGAAATTATTTTAATTGACTGTGATGTTATTAAGATATGAATGCATACTGGTGGTTAGGTACTTTGTTGTGCTTGATGCTTGTATTTCAGTGGCACCTGTGTGGATTTCCTTGCCCAAAATCACTCAAATCATTATCTTTAATTTTCTTCCAGGAGCTCCATAACACGTGAGAAGTTTGAAGAGCTCTGTGGAGACCTGTGGGACAGATCTCTTGTACCCATCAAGGAAGTTTTAAAGTATTCAGGTCTGAAGGTGGATGAGATATATGCAGTAGAGCTTATAGGAGGTGCTACCAGAGTGCCTAAGTTGCAGGTTGGTGCTATCTTCTTCAATTTTGAATAAGCCCATGAACACTGATAATGCTGCATAACAATAGTTGGAATAAACCTAATGTATAGGTGTTTAAAGCAAAGTATCATTTTCTAGTCCATTGGTTGGTGTAGTGCAATAATAAATACCATCATTGTGTGTTGCCTCCATTATTGATCAGTTTTGGCCATCTTAGTCTATTTCTAGCCATTTTGACAGTTTTGTCCCCAAATGAAGTTTCAGCTGTTAATCAAGCCCCCTTGTGTCAGCTGCGAATATATCATTTTTGTTGGTCCAACTTCCAACCTTTGTTCTTTCTGTTTTTATTTGCATAGATCTCAGAGATCTAATATCTAGGATAATAATCATTCCTTTATATTTTAAAACCTGAATTGTAGGAGAATGGTTATGTAAATCGAGTCCATGTACTGTTACAGCCTTAAAAGAAGGGGATGAGAGTAGTTTTGTTTTTAGGCCTTTTAGATGTTAAGAACTGAAGTAGCTCTTAAGTATCTGTTCGGCATTTTCTCCCTGCCATGGACTTACCTGTGTTTCAAATTGCATGTCCCTTCAATCCTTGAGTTTCTTTATTTTCATATCTGATTTTCATTAAGGATGCAAATCACAGAAATCTCCTTTGGCACATAACAGGCTAAGCTCCAGGAATTTCTTGGAAAGAACGAACTGGACAAACATTTAGATGCTGATGAAGCTATAGTCCTTGGTTCGTCTCTGCATGCTGCAAATTTGAGTGATGGAATCAAATTGAATCGCAAGCTAGGAATGGTTGATGGTTCATCATATGGATTGGTGGTTGAATTAGACGGGTCTGATCTGCAGAAAGATGAGAGCACCAGGCAGTTACTTGTGCCAAGGATGAAAAAACTCCCCAGTAAGGTAAATAACATTGTGATATGACTATTGTGTTAGAGATGGATAATCAGAAAAACCATTTTGATGGTCCAAATGCATCAAATTTTGCTTTCTGGTTTTGCTTATTATGTCTCGATTGATTTGTAACAGATGTTCAGATCCATCATCCATAAGAAAGACTTTGAAGTTTCACTGGCATACGAGTCTGATCTTTTACCACCTAGTGTTACCTCTCCTATATTTGCGCAGTATGCTGTATCTGGCCTGACAGATGCAAGCGAGAAGTAAGGATAGCTATTCTCTGAATCATATGTAGATGTATATAATGCATCAATGCTAGTAAGTTTTCAAGTAATTTCTTCACACAAACTTCTAACATCACATTTATCTTTTGTGTCTTCCTTGTGTTGTCTAGGTATTCATCTCGGAATTTGTCCTCCCCCATCAAGGCAAATCTGCATTTTTCTCTTAGTAAAAGTGGAATTCTTTCATTGGATCGTGCAGATGCTGTTATTGAAATATCAGAATGAGTGGAAGTTCCTAAAAAGAACCTGACTGTAGAAAATACAACGACTACCTCTCCAAATTTAACACTTGAATCTGACACTAAGAACACTACTGAAGAAAGTGATGTAAATTTGAATTCTGATGGTGTGACTGACAACTCATCCAACAATAATGTTGAAGGACCAAGCACTACTGAGCCTGTTACAGAGAAGAAGCTAAAAAAGCGGACTTTTAGGGTTCCCCTGAAGGTGCAAACAAGCTAGCATTATTAGAAGTCTCTATTGCATGGTAGAAAGTTTTCTAATAGAGTGTTTTACACCTTTCTTGTTGCTGATTTCTGTTGTTTATATTTCTAGATTGTCGAGAAGACAGTGGGACCTGGAATGCCTCTGTCCAAAGAATATCTAGCTGAAGCTAAAAGAAAATTAGAAGAATTGAACAAAAAGGACGCTGAGAGAAGAAGAACTGCTGAGTTGAAAAATAACTTGGAAGGATATATATACTCTACTAAAGAAAAGGTTTGAAGTCTTCAATCAATTCAACTTTTTTACAGAAATAAAGATCAGACACTTCCATTTCTTTTGATGACCATCTTTTGGGATCTTAAACATGATCTAGGTGTTTCTTCCAAATTTATATTCATCTCTATGCTTGAGTGATATGGTTAAGATGGCTCTGCAACCACTACTTGATTTGATTGCTATTATAAATTTAGAAATTTTCTTCTATTGATCATTTTGTTATTGAATATGATTAGTCAGCATTCCATTTCCTTTAATTTTTTGTTGATATCCTTACTCATGGTGCCAGCTTGAGACATCTGAGGAGTTTGAGAAAATTTCTACTGCTGATGAACGGAAATCCTTCATTGAAAAGCTTGATGAGGTGAGTCTTTTTCCTGGTTTTTCTTTAGTGTTTTTAGGAACTTGAAAGGGTTTGTCATTTTAACTTCTCTACTTCAATTTGTGATGTGGGAGCATGTTGAACTTTTTTAGGTTCAAGAATGGCTATATACAGATGGTGAAGATGCCACTGCAAAAGAGTTTGAGGAACGCCTAGATTCACTAAAAGCTATTGGTGACCCAATATTTTTCAGGTACGGACAGTTTCTGGTTGTAATTTTGACCTCTGCTATGATGCCAACTGCTGTTATTTATGCAAGTATTGAGCTTGGCTATTTGAATTAGGTATTCCTAACTTATGAATGTTTTGATATAGGTATAAAGAACTGTCAGCAAGACCAACAGCTATAGAGTTAGCTCGAAAGTATCCTGGTGAGCTGCAACAGGTACTTCAGATACTGCAGTTCAAACACCTTTTATAAGATAGGTTTTTCTTTTCTGGGGCTTGGATATGTTATCATTCAGTATTGCCATTACCACCATGAAGCTGACAGAAAAACTAAGCTGGAAAAATAGATGAACATACAAATAATCAACTACTGTCTTTTGCTGGAAATACTCCTCTGTCCTGTGGTATTTAACTATTTTTCCTCCTTTTTTCATTTGTTTTTCCCATAATCTCTGTCAGTTTGAAAACTTAATGCAGGATCCATTGTACTTAAAAAAAATTTGCGTGCCATATATTCTCTCTTTTCTATGTAATCTGTTGTATTGGTTTCTTGAATTGAAAACTATAAAAACTTGGGACAGAGGAAACAGCGTCTTGATATTTAGTATTCCCTCTATTTGCTTGGACAAAAGTGAAATACTTAAACCGGAAAAACTAACGAAACTGGAGCTTTGATAGACTGCAGCTTTTCAGCAATTGACTTAATTATTATGTTTTCTATGTGGCTTATTTGAAGACATCACAATTAATCACATTGACCTTTTCTTTTTTCACTGCCTGCAGATTGTAAAGGGCTGGGAGACAAAGAAACCTTGGCTTCCAAAGGACAGAGTAGATGAGGTGTTTTTTCACATCTACTCTTACTTGGTCTCTTCATGAGATTTTCTTGGATGTGCTTAAGATTGGAACAGTGTTCAGCAATGCTTACATCTGGATATTGTGTTTGTGTGGTTTTGCAGGTGATGGGTGATGCTGACAAGTTAAAGAGTTGGCTGGATAAAAAGGAGGCAGAACAGAAGAAGTAAGTTTTCACTGCTCTGGTTTTTAGTATGTCTTCCTTTTTCATGAAATTTTTTATCATTATGTTTGCATATATATATATATATATATATATATATATATATATATATATATATATATATTTTTTTAGATTTAGATTTAGACATGTAATTCTCTATTGCTGCTTGCAAAATCTTAGTTCAAGTTATAGGAAGCACTGATGCACACATTCTTTAGCATTGTTGAATCTTGTGCTTATCTCTCTCCAAGGCAACCAGTTTCTGTTGTTCTATTGAATTTGAAAGAAAAGGTATTCCTAATATGCTTGCAAGTCATGTGGCATGATATAGCATTCTAGACATGTTCTCCTCCTCCTTTCTACTCAAATTGTAGGAATAATACTTCTGCTTATAAGATGGAGATCTTTATTATTTTCTTGCTTTTGGGCCTGTGCAAAATCAAGTGACTTTCCTTCTCATATCCGAACAGGGCCTCTGGCTTCAGCACACCAGTATTCACATCTGAAGAAGTATATTTGAAGGTGTTTAGTCTGCAAGAAAAGGTATCACTGCAAGTCTTTGCGACTCCTTCATTAAGAAATAAAAATTAGATGCTGCTGCAAGTCTTCCTTGCCTGTACCATGTCAATTGATATTTGATTGTTGTTTTACATAGGTTGCCAGTGTTAACAGAATTCCCAAGCCAAAGCCTAAGAAGAACGAATCTGAAACCAGCAGCGATAAAACAAGCAGCGCTGATTCAACTTCTGGCGAGACTCCTGAGAAGGAGAAACAAACAACAGATTCAAATGGTTCCGCTGATGAAAAAATCAACCCAGATGGATCAACTGTTGAAGACGTCAACCCAGAACCCGAAGCTCGTGATGAGTTATGATTAAACTGGAATGAACTGTAGGAACGGTGTTGGCCTTCTGAGTTTAAAGTATGGAGGCCGTATACGAAAAGATAGGGGGAGACACAACACTGCAATTTTAATTGACGGGCGCCTATTTTCCCAGGAGGCTGCTGCCTATTCATCATCCCTCGTATATAAAGACGTTTCCCTTTGTGTTACCTGAAGAACTCATGATTATACCCACCCAGATCGAGAGGCATTTCCGGGATGCTAGTTTGCCTCGGAGAGATTTTTTATCGATCATCTTTACGAGTTTACGAAACAATCGATAGCTATGTACCTTTCTTTTGAGGAAGAGTATTTTCCATTTTCATTATGAAATATAGTTTCTGTTTCCACGTATGATTTTGATTCTGTTTCTTAATCTTGCCATAATACTCGACAAAAAATTTGGCTTGCGATGGAAGCTTTAAACGGAGATAGCGATTGTTGTTTTTTAAAATATTTTTTTATTTAAAAATATATCAAAATAATATTTTTTAAAATAATTTAAAATAAAAAAAAATTAATTTTTTTAAAAATATTTTTAAAATATAAAAACAAACTAGAAGATGCAATCAAAGCTTTCCTTGATGAAAGAGCTAAAAAAATGAAAGCGTCAATGATGCAAGCAAATGCCTAGCAGAAATTTGGTTTCTTGAAACATCATGCAAGCAAATATAAATGATTTTATTCAAATTTGTTTTTATATAATAATTAATTTTTTCATTTTCTTAATATAAATTTTAATATTTTCATAGATTTTTTACTGGTACACATGCAACACTTGTTAAGAAAAAAAAAATGTTTGGGACAGCAGCAAAGAAAAACTTATATTACATTCATGATCGACAATTTGCGATGGCGGGTCTAGAAACAAAAAAAAAAAAAATGCAATACCGTTACATTTAAGAATATTTTTTTGAAAATTATAGGGGCACCATTTACAAGTTTTAACACACTAATATGTAGAAGTACAAAATTGATGAAAAATTGTATGCATCCTAATTTACATTGCAGCAAGCATCAAGATCCTGAATTTTCAGAACTGTTGAGATTCTATTCCAAATGTTTGCAGGAGTACAGTGATACATGTAATTTTATTCCAGCTATATTAATGGCATTTTATACTGACAAGAGATCGTACGTATACATCTATGTATGGATATTGTCATCTATATCAGGCTCTTCACATTATTGAAGTTTCCTGCAGCTTCTCGGACCATCAAATTCTGTGTGCTCTATCTTCCTGGCAGAAAAGAAATGCATGCTTGAACTCAATTAGGCGACTCCAGCAAAGGTTTCTAGCAGAATATCAACTGTGTCAATAACCATTCAAATGTGACTTCTGCCATTTCCAAGCAATTTGTAAACTCTTCTGAAGGTCAGTAAATTGAGCTGTCCAGTTTAGCTCTTGTTTTATTTTGGAAGGATCACTGAAGACCTCAGCATAGTCTCCTGGCCGGCGATCAAGGTATTCAACCTTTATGTCCACGCCTGTTGCCTTCTTACACGCATCAACAAACTCCTTCACTGATCTGCCTGTGATTGAAAGGAATCAAACAATCTTCAGGGTCAAGAAATGCAAGAGAAACTGACACTCGAAACAGAAAAAACAAAAGGATATAGAAAAAAACCTTTTCCAGTTCCAACATTGTAAATGCCAACTTTCCGAGGTTTTGCGTGGGCAAGAGCTTTCACATGGGCATCAACCAGGTCAGTGACATCGATATAGTCGCGTACACATGTGCCATCAGCTGTTTTATAGTCTGTCCCTTTAACCTAAAGCCATTGACAGGAGCAGAAGAGCTTCACTTCCTTGATGTGTGTTTGACAATATTATAATAAATATCATGGGGACAAAGCCACAGCACTGAATTTTCACTTTCTTTCTTAAGTTACCTTGAGTCCAGGTGTTATCCCTCGAGCTGCATCAAAACAAGCACCAGAGATTCGGCCATGCTCACGAAGCTCAGGTCGTGGAGCTTCCCCTAATCTTCCTTCCGGGTCAGACCCAATAACATTGAAGTATCTGTAAACATAGGCATTATTTTGATCAGAATGCTGGATGCTGGATGCTGGATAAAAATGTCTGATTAATATTGTCGGAGTCCTTGAAAGGACATTGAAGATTAAGCAAAGAGAAACAATTGAAATCAGAGCACCACTCACCTTAGGATCATGACAGCCATGTCAGTGGTGTTGGAGAAGTCAATTATGATATCTTCTGCCATTTTCTTTGCTTTTCCATAGGGGTTGATTGGAAGCTGAAATCATACACCAGTGTAAATGAGTGAAGCATGAAGAAAAATGAGTTATGGAGTCGTTTTGGCCTTGATTCAGAATAATCTTTCAACACAAGAATTCTGAAAATCCTCTGTAAGTAGAACAGACATGCCAGAGTCACTATTGGTCTCCACCTCAAGCAGCTATTCTATATATACATGGTTATTGTTTAGTTAAAGAAGGCATCATGAACAAGAAAGCTAAGAAGAAGAGGTTTCTGGCATGTCATATGGGGATTGAGCTCCATCATTTGCATATTGGAGTGGAAAAATCTTCATAGTCTAAAACAAAGAATAAAACAGAAACTTACCTGAGGAGTTTCTTCTCTAATCGGCATCTTAATAGGTTCTCCGTACGTTGCACAAGTGCTCGAATAGATTAATGTCTTCACATTATGTGCAGCCATTGCTTCCAAGACAACCAAGGTATTTGATGTGATATTGTGATAATATCTGCACAGCATGGTGGACTTTAATGTACTTCAATGGAAAAAGAAGTTTAAGATGGTAGCCGGATGAAAACATTCTAGGTATACCTGAGGGGCTCTATTGTACTTTCACCAACATATGCAACAGCTGCAAAATGCATCACAGCATCAAATGCATTTTCGGCAAAGATTTTGTTTACAGCTTTTGCATCTCCTAGGTCAGCATATATGAACTGCAATCTCCCAGGCTCTGGAAATAGCTCTTGAAGAACTTTAACCGCACCGAGATTCCCTCGAGAAAGATTGTCCTGTCAGAGGAGGCATAGAGGTTATAAATCCTTGCAGCAAAATCACATGGTTAACTTCAATATCAGAACTCCTATGGTTAGACAGAAAGTGTTTCAAGTTTCCTGAATAAAGCATACCACAATAGTTACTCGGTATGAATCCTTCAAGAGTCGAAGTGCAGCGTGAGAACCTATGTAACCAGCACCTCCGGTCACCAACACATGCGTTACACCTAGCTCATGTTGGGAGAACTGGATATGATAAGGAAAGACAATGTATCACACAACATGAAAATGAGTTCTTAAAGACTCTGATGAAGGATTGACCAACACAGGTGCCCTTTTTCTTTGTCATAGATAGTAATAAACTTTAACCTCGTAGATAACAAAGTTTGAGATTTGCTACAGATGACAAAATGCACATGAATAACAGGCATAGATTGTAAGCACAAAGCTTTATAATCAAGATAGTAGCATACCATGTCGGGGCTGGTATAACTAGGTGAGTACACTTGCTTGAGCATGACAATGCATACTGCAATGAAGAATGCAACTGCAATAACTTTTCCAGCAGAATTGCTCTTTCTTCTTGAATCCAGGAAATCCATACCTAATGGCTCAAACATAAAATCCACAAATATATTAAGCAGAAACAAACAATTAAAGTTCCAATATTAGATATGATCAAAGAATTATCCCAGTTAACTCATCCTAAAGGTGCCATCAAACTCTACTGATCAGTGAGATTTAAGAACATGAAGTCAGAGCCCAGGATGAAGGGTTGTGGAAAAGGCCATTACCAGAGCCCATGTGCACCATCAGAAATCGAAAAGCTCACCGGCTTTAACTAATCAAGATTAGTAACTCTTAATCTTCTGATTTTAAAGCATAAGAAAAAACATATGGGATAGTGGTAAGTCTTATGGCAACTAAATCCATCCTCCCAGAGTCTCAGAAAAACATGAAATCTGATTAGTCAATTATATGAAGGAGGTGTAGAAGCAAATTCTCTTATGCTGTGTAATCTCTTGGACCACTTTTCCTGATACGCAACAGTAGTCCAATATCTCCAGAATTCTTGTTTGAAAACTAACATCTACTTTTTTCTTTTTCTTTAAAAGCATAAATCCTGTGCCTCGACCACTAAAATGAAAGATGCTAACAAAAATACAGAAAGAAAAGAAAACTTTTGATCACGATGATGAACATACAAATGAAAAATCAGTCAATACAGCAATCATCAATATGAAAAAGAAGCTACCTTCAAAATTTCAATGATTGATGATAATCAGCCAAAATCACACTTCAGCTGAAAAAGTACCCAGTTCAACTCAAAGCTTTCATGAACTGAACATATATTTCAGGGTCTATATATCTAAGATTATGATCATCATACAATCCTCGCCTCCTCCTTAAAAGAAGAAATCAATATAAAGTAAACCAAAAGATGTGTTCCCTTCTTTGGATATCCCATTTAAAACAGGCATTTTAGA
>Ga0325402_1005429_pt1 | contig 11921 bp, 6 predicted proteins | sample PopdelMetagenome_22_FD_207212 | JGI IMG/M metagenome (GOLD analysis project Ga0325402, IMG submission 207212) | Populus deltoides microbial communities from Bellville, Georgia, United States - Xylem-PdKOR-R3 | ecosystem: Host-associated > Plants > Phyllosphere > Stem > Wood/Secondary xylem...
CTCAAGCAATTTTACCGGGAAAAGTTAAAAGATGCCAATGAAAGAGTAACTTGGTAAGAGAATAATATAATAATAATATATGGTACGATAATTAACAACAAATCCAAATTTCCAAACTCGATCAGTGGGCATATGTTTGCTCGCATAATTGGTGTCATCATGCGTCGATTTAAAATACTTTTGCTCCCTTGTCTTTTCCTTCTTTGTTTTTCTTTTCTTTTTTCGGTGCAGCTCCCTCGTACGTCTTTCAGCATAAAATAAAAAAACTTGTCGAGAGTTGAATATTAATTAACATGAAGCTTACACTAATTGCCAAGCACATAGTATATATATTATCCCTCGAGGATTCATCATGTGGTCTCCAATAATGTCACTATGCTGCCACTTAACAAAGCAATAATAACAACAACAACAATAATAATATGCTCTGAAAAGTTATAGCTCAATTAGTTAAACTTCAAGTTTGTTATTTAAAGGTCATTAGTTCGAGTCTTACAAACATTAGAGTTACTGGAGACTTAAATAGTCGTTATTTTCAGAGCCCGTAAGATTAGTTGAAGTACACACAAACTGACCCAGACATCCATATTAATAAATAACAACAACGACGATGACGATACTTTACCCATTAATTTGTCATTATAGATTCATCGGTGTTTCATTTCCACTCATAAATTCCTTAATGTTTCCCTTTATTGCTCAATAAGTCTTAATATTGTTGCTGCTGGTAAGAAAAAACCAAAAAATAAAAGTTAAAAACCAAATTTAGAAGATAGACTATTAAGGGGATATTTGAAAATGTGACACCGATTGATTTTTAAAATGTTTTTTTTGCTTGAGAATGCATTAAAATAATAACTTTTTATTTTTAAAAAATTATTCTTGATATTATTCTTGATATCAGCATACCAAAATGATATAAAAATACCAAAAAATATTAATTTGAAGTAAAAAAGTTTAAATTTTTTTAAAACTATTTTTGAAACTCAAAAATAAATATAATCTAAATAATAATTAAAGGTAGCAATGAAACTTTTTGGGAAATTGAAGATTCCATTAGAGAAATTTCAAACTCAATATTGATTGATCTACAAGGATAAAGAAGAAGTTTACCCAGAATGAGTGATTTAAACCACCATTAACACAGTTTACAACTAGCTAGCTTCCAAGTAAAGATCACTCGCAGCATTTCTGCAAGACGTGGTGGAAATCGATTGCCCCACCAACAGCTCCGATCCCGAGAAGCTTTCTTGTAATGTAAGTAAAATGAACCCAAGATTCGGTGAACTTCCCCTGGCTAGCTATCTATGTTGTCGCTGTTGTAACATTTGCTTTCATAGCTTCATTATTATTCTCTAGCTACCAAATAAACAACTGGGAGTCCTTGATTACTAGGGTTAGATAAGATTATATTATTCATATATGTGCTCGCGCTCGCGAATAGCTTCGTCAATTATTGGTATGGCATGCCAAACTTGAGCTTGAGAATTTTAAACGAGGTCCATTCGATTCAACTCACATAGGATTCTAACCTACCAATTCACATGTTATGTGTCCTTTTTAATGGTTCTTACGAGAGAAAGCACTACAGAGGGAACTTTCCCGGCCAGTCCCACTATCGTCAGAGTCCGAGGTGGGTGGGGTGGGTCACAGAAAGACTAAACACACTTAAAGTTTAACGTTAAACAAGGATCATACATCGCAAATCAAGAGTCCATAAAAAGGTTTTGATCAACAGTGGGTCTAAATGGCTATAGGGTTCGAGGGGACTTGTCTCAGTCAATCAGGCAGTCAAGCATCATGATCCGTGCAGCATCTTCTTATCCTTGAAAAGGATTTACCCCTACCAGCATTTGACAACTTTTGGCTACTTAATTGCTTAGATGTTGACTCGCATGTCTCTTCCGCCCCGCATGAGCATGAACAGTCCCATAAAGAGCGACAGAAAGATATGTACCTCTATCAGAAGATGAGAACAAACTGATCAAACCACTGCCATGTTTCGATTAACTTGAAAACTGATCAAGACCAAGAGATCAGGTCAGGAAACTAGGACTATTAATCATTGCGAATTGTTCAATTGTCTTCCAACATGGGTGTAAAACAAAGCCATTTAACAAGGGCTAGGAAACCTAATTAATTTAATTACTCTCTTTAATTAACATTTGCAGTACAAGAACAAAGAATATAAGTTCATCTGACCTTAATTTAAAACATGGAAGCAAAATACCAAGAAAAGAACAAAAAAACAACTTGATTTGGTAAACATACAAGTAGTAGTATTATACAACTAGCTAAAAGCTTGGTAGGCCAGGAGCTTTTTTTTGACGAGTAACAAAGACAAAAACATATCAGTGAAGGCAAGTAATCATTCCAGATTTTCTTTTATTTTATTACTAATTATATGACCTGTACAAGCAATGAGATCCTCCTGCTAAGGTTGCCTGCCTAACTCGATCGAATATGCAAGGAAATCTAAAGAAGTAAGTAGTCGTTAAAGGAGGCGAATTAAGAAGTCAATCAGTGATCAGTTTGCCCTTTGTATAAAAAGGGTTTCCAAGTCGGGAGGAGTGAAGAACTCCCTCATACCACTAGTGTAATTACACTTGAAAGTAGCTTTTCGCTTCCTGGGAGCCGGAGGGCACACCAATTTAGAAGGGATTTTGGTTTCTTCACTCGTTGGCGTTGTTGAAGTAGTGCAGTTGTTCTGACCATCATCACTTTCGTCGTCAATCTCTTTCTCAACTGGATTTGTAAATATGGGTTTCAAAGGAGCTCTCAAAGGAATTCCAGCAATAACCCATCTTTTATTTCCATCTAAATCCAAGCCACCATCCACAACTTGAGGCTTCTCTGAGAACCCCATGTTATGTTTTGGATGCCGTACGTACTTTAAACTAGAGCAAACCAATACTATAGGAGTAGCTCGATCGGAGAGAGGGAGGGAAATAGCTAGCTATTTAGGAATAAGGAATAAAACTATTGCTAGCACAGAGAGAGAATAAATAAAGATGAGAGTACGTAGGGATTGATAGAGAATCAAACGAAACCAGAAGGAAAGTGGACTCGAGAAAGAAGATTTGTAAAGTGAAAATGAAAGGAGATTTTGGTTAAATTCCTGAGGAGTCGTCGTCTTTGTGAAGCTATAGGGAAGGTGAGAATAAGCAAGGGAGGAGATGAAGGTCCATTAAAGAAAGAAAGAGAGAGAAAAAAAAGTAAGGAGTGTTGTTAAGTAATCAAAAAGCTTTAAAGGGGGCGGAGGAGGTGGAGGAGGACGAGGAGGAGGTAGGTACATGAATATGACGAGTAAAAATAAATAATTGCTGAATGTTATTGTTTATAGCAACCAGAGTTTAGATGGAGAGTGAGAGAAAGAGAACCCGAGGAAGGAACCTCGTGACATAAGCAGATCCTATTTAAGATTTGATTATTTATAAAACCAAAATAATAATAAAATGAAGACTTGTAGCTAGAAAGAGAGTGCAGTGCCCGTGAAACAAGCTGAGCTTGGCAGGATCGATTGACTTGGGATTTGGCGCCAAAGACATAGGGATCATCAACTCACCTGTGCCTGTTATTCGCCCCTTTATGGCACCCAATGTCTTGTGAACAAAATTTAAGAATAGGACGCCCCCCCTGGTTTTTACGGTTTGAAAGTTTGAGTTTTTTTGATATTTTGATTAATAAATAAAATAAATTCAACTGGGTATGATTTTAATTCTAGATTTTAGAGAATGAAAGAAATGCACCACACAAATGGTTTAATTCTTTCATCTGATTTAGTCCAAGATCTTGAAAAATAAATAAATTTGATCTTTTTTTATCCAAACCAAACTCTTGAACCGATGCTCACCCCTAAAATGTTTTTTTTCCCTTCATTGTGAAGCAGCTATGTGTCATTGACTCATTGATGTAAGAAAAAAAAAAGTTGATGCAAGATGGGACAGGTTTGCAAAGTAGATTGCGATGTCAGTCTTGTACAACCAATGCCTGCAATTATGTGAATAGCTCAGCAAAATTTACGACGGATAATGACTCTTAATTATTATTTTTTTTTTTGAAAAAATATATGGAACATCTCTATCGTAGGGAGATGACTTGATGTTATTAAGCTGGTAAAACGCTAAAAGAAATTGAATTTTAAGGATCTTATTTGTATGCTTAGCATCAAGAAATTTATAAAAACTTAATGACTTGCATTATATCTTACAATTTTGGCTGAATAAAAGACAATATAATTAGTAACATCATGTTAATTAGCTCTCGAGATTCGTAATAAAAATATTTTTATTTATGATTTATTTTTTTAAAAAATATAAAATAATAATTAATAAAAATATTCTAATGACTTGATCTCGAGACTTAGTATTATAAACTTTTATTGACTAACATGTTCTCAAAATGTGTAAACACCCATATATATATATATATATATATATATAATTGATGACGCAGTTTTCGCTGTCGATTTCTGCATCGACAGCGACGCAGTTTTTGTTTTTTTGTTTTAAAAAATAATTAACTTAAGGAGCTGGGAGGGAGGGGTAAAACCGGTTTTAGATAGACCAAAACAAGAATAAAAACACATCTAAACCAACCCCCAAACAACCCACCTCATTTGATGGGGAGTATAAATACAAGGAGGAGAGAGAGGATGATTCATCCTCTTCCCAAACAGCAGCTGCATATCATTCTTCCCTTCCTCTTTCACAACATAAACCTAAACCAAACCAGTAGAGAGTGCTTTGTGAACATGTGAGGGAAAGATGAGACCTTGAGAGAAGATTGGACAGCTGCCTAGAAGGAAAGGAAAAAGAGGGTTGGAAAACGTGAGAGGAAGAAGAAGGAGGAGAACCAGCAAGGGAAGAGAAAAAATAGTGTCAAACCTTCCTCAAACTTAGTTAGATTCAAAAGGTATGGATCATGAAATCCTTTCCTCTTCTCCTTAAGACCAGAAACAGAAATGAGGAAGAAAACCCTAAGAAAATTGACCTTAGACCTAAGCTAGCTGTGAAGGAAACTGAAATTAACTAGGAGGACAAGGAAACAAAAATAAAATGAAGCCAATTTCAGAACATCTAACAAAGAAAAATGAATAAAATGGAAATAACAAATCATGGTAGAGGGCTGGCTTTAACTATGGGGTTGGCCAGCATGCATGTGTGTGTTCTGCTGGGATTTATTGAAGGATTATGTGCTAAAATTGATGGTTTCAATGTGTGTGTTCTACTGGAATTTATTGAAGGATTATATGCTGTAATTGATGGTTTTCAATGTGTGTGTTCTGCTGGGATTTTGTTGAAGGATTATGTGCTGAAATTGATGGTTTCAATGTGTGTGTTCTGCTGGAACTTAGTTACAGTGTATATGCTGGGGTTGTTATAGCATGTGTGGTGTGTGTTCATGCCAAAATGTGTGTTGTGTAGTGAAATTGAGTTGTCTGCAGCGAATTTGTGATTCGCTGCCGAAACTGATTCTTCTACAATGAATTAGCATTCGTTGTCGAATTGTGTGTTGTACAGTGAATTGTGATTCGCTGCCAAAACTGTGTCGGTTGCAGCGAATTAGCATTCATCGTCGAACCTGAGTTGTCTGCAGCGAATTTGTGATTCGCTGCCGAAACTGTGTCGGCTGTAGCAAATTAGCATTCGCCGTCGAAACTGAGTTGTCTGCAGCGAATTTGTGATTCACCGCCGAAACTGAGTCGGCTGCAGCGAATTAACAATTCGCTGCCGAGTGGCGTGTTCTGCAGCGAACTTGCGATTCGCTGCCAAAGTGGAGTTGTCTGCAGCAAATCACTGCCGAACTGGCTACCGGTAGAGAAAAAATTTTCGCTGCCGAATTGGCTGCCTGCAACGAAACAGTTCTCGCTGTTGAATTGGGCAGCCTGCAGCGAACCAGTTCTCGTTGCCGATTTCTACAATAAGCCTCCTAGGCAGAAATGACTTAAATGCTAGTAACAATTTTATGGTATAATGGTGTAAAATGTGGAACACTTGAATGTGAACATATGAATTCTTGAAATAAGTGTGGTGATGAATGTGATTCAAAAATACAAATGTACTGATTTGTGACCATTGATGTCTTAGGTGGTGCGGTCGGGATTGGACCATCGTCAAGACAAGAACAACCCACAGGTGGAGCAGGTAGGTGACTTGCACCTTCCTTTTTCATACGTTGAATAATGAAATACTTTATCATGAATATTACCATATTGCATTAGAACCGATATTAGATTGTCGAATGCTTAAATGTTGACAAATGGTTAATTAGCTTTGGCTAATGGCATTCGAATGGATGACCAGGACGAACGATTGATTAGCTTCGGCTAATGGCATCCGAATGGATGGCCGGGATAAATGAATGATTAGTTTCAGCTAATGACATCCGAATGGATGACCGGGACAAATGACTGATTAGCTTCGGCTAATGGCATCCGAATGGATGGCCGGGATAAAGAAATGATTAACTTCGGCTAATGGCATTCGAATGGATGACCGGGACGAACGATTGATTAGCTTTGGCTAATGGCATTCGAAGTGGATGACGGGGGTGAGTGAATGGTTAACCTCAGCAAATGATGTCTTTAGAGGATAGCTGGGTTTAAGATTATGGTTGATTGCAAAAATTAGTGCATCAATATGTACCACAAGCTGTTTATACCAAGTACATGAAGAAATTATAAATGTTAATGCTTCATTTAACTGCCAGACCGTTTAGTTACCATTATTATTATTATTATTATTATTATTATTATTATTATTATTATTAAGTAATTGCATTCTCTTAAATATTTTGTACTGCAGCAGGGACGTCACACCAACGAGATGTCTGGAAAACCCAATACACGGGAACCTATTTTTGCAAGAAATCATGTAGATGCATTCTAAATCACAATGTATTTTGTATGAATCAATGTACTGAATGTATAACTTTTATTAGATCCTTTTGCTTAAATTCGTAATGGCTATTAGTAGGATAAGAATGCAAACTCATGTCTATGTATGTATATTTTTAATATGAACTTCTAATCATGCAACCATAATATTATGTGTTTATATAAAATTTATTTTTAAATGAAATGTTGATTGTATGGATTGTATTTTGATGATGTGAGGGATCAGGTTCGCTGATTACCAGCACCATATGTGTCAGGTATATAAAAAAATTAAATTAGTGTTGTTTTGGGCTTGAAAAGCCGAGTTGTTACAGTTGGTATCAGAGCACCTGGTTTGGATCCTGAGGATCACTGATAATTGTGTTGTTATGGTGAATTTCAAGATGGTACGCACCCGACAAGGGACACGAACTGAGCCACCCTCCTTAGAAAGGAGGGTCGGGAACCAAGGTGCCCAAGGTTGGCAAGACGAAGATTCCTTGGATGATACGGCATCTCATGCTCCGATAATACCACCTAAAACCATGCAGGGGAAGCCGCGGTAGCGAGGGAAGGCGAGAGGCCTAACCAGACAGAGGGAGTACCCCTAGTTGTAACAGAGTAGCAAGAAAGATTAGAAGCACAACCATCAATTCTTCCAACTAGTGTGCCCCTATAATATGTAGACGTGGGACTTCTTGTACAAATAGTTAAAGCAGTGATGGAGGGCATAGCTGGTTCGGCGACACAAACAACTCCCACCACGCAGATTCCACAGGCAGCTCCTATGACTAGCACGACCACGGATAACGTGGTGCCACTGGTGCGACTAGTCAAGAATATGAGGGAAATGGGCTGTGAACCGTATATGGGGGAACAAGATGCAGAGATAGCTGGAAGATGGATTAGGAAGGTAGAAAAGACCATGATTCAAATTAGCATACTCGAGGGTTTAAGGGTAAATTGTGCAGCCCAGTTACAGTCTGATAGGGCCATGACATGGTGGGAAACAGTTCAGCTGAGGCGTGCAACCGAGACACTAACTTGGAGTGATTTCAAGACAGAGTTTGAGAATCAGTTTTATTCTAGGTACCATCGCAAGGTGAAAGAACAAGAGTTCTTGACATTAAGACAGGGTGATATGTCGGTATTGGAGTACGAAAGGAGGTTCCATGATCTCTCATTGTTTGCCCCATACTATGTGCCGACAGAGGAACATATGATTGAGAAGTTGAGAGATGGTTTGCGACAGGATTTGAGACAAGGATTGATCGCCTTATGGTTTAAATCTGTAAGAGAGTTAATTGAGGCTGCCCAAGCTCTGGAGGCTTTTATTGGAGAAAACCAAGGGGGGCATCAGGGTATAGGCAAAAAGAGAGATGGGGACTATTTCAGTGGTAGACCACCACTCCCGAAGAAAGGAAAAAGTGGAGTGTTTGAGCAATACAAGAAAAAGGGGAGTTTGATGTTACCGCCCCACCAACAGTCAAGTGAGAGAGTGACGGTTGGACAGTCGCACTCGAGGGAAAACTCTTCAGTTAGGACTGGTGACCGCAAGGGTGTTGACTATCCTTTTTGTATAAAATGTGGACAAAAACACCCTAGGGACTGCTCAATTTCCCCCAGGCGATGCTTTGTGTGCAAAGGAGAAGGTCATAGATGGAGGAACTGCCAATATTTGAGTCAAGGGTGTCATTATTGTGGTGGAAGAGGTCATTTCAAGAGGGACTACCCAAAAAAGAACACTGGACAGGTACAAAGCTATAGGCAACCCAGTCAGAGCCACCAACAGTCAGTCACCATGAATAGGCCAGTGAGATCTTCTCAATCAGGAGCAAACTCCAGTCGAGGGAGACCAAGAGCACAAAATGATCGAACCACGGGGAGGGTTTTCCACCTGACACAGGAGGAGGTCAGGGCTGCATCGGATGTGGTGGCAAGTACACTACTATTGAATGATTTTAATGTGCATGTGTTGTTTGATCCGGGTACCACCCATTCATTCATTTCTAAGAGAATTGTCACTAAATTGAGAAAGGGAGTAGAAATAGTAGAGAATGAATTCTTAATTGGAACCTAAATGGGAAACATGGTTGAAATAAATATTGTGTATATGGATGTGGGGGTTAGTCTATCTGGGTATGAAACAGAAGTAGACTTGATTCCCTTAGAGCTGCATGATTTTGACATAATCCTAGGCATGAATTGATTGAGTAAATACAAGGCTCTAATAGATTGTTATGCTAAAACTGTTACTTTCCAAACCCTTAAGGTTGAGAGAATGATTTTTGAAGGAGAGAGAATTCTCAACCGATTGCTTTAATATCGATGGTAACAGCCCAAAAACTTTTAAGAAAGGGATGTATGGGATACCTCGCATACATCTTAAACTCTGATGATGAAGGTCCACGACTGAAGGATATTCCTGTGGTGAAGGAATTCCCAGATGTGTTTCCTGAAGAACTACCGAGACTACCCCCGAAATGAGAGGTAGAGGTGTCCATAGACACTTTTCCTGGAGTCCCACCCATAGCCCGACAACCGTACTTGATGGCTCCGGTAGAACTGAACGAGTTAAAGACTCAACTACAAGAATTGTTAGACAAAGGGTTCATACGACCCAATAAATCTCCTTGGGGAGCACTGGTCCTATTTGTAAGAAAAAAAGATGGAACCCATAGACTTTGTATTGACCATCGATAGTTGAACAAAATAACAATGAAAAACAAGCATCTGTTACCTCGGATAGATGATTTGTTGGATCAATTAAAGAGAGCGAGGGCATTTTCAAAGATAGATCTGAGATTAGGGTACTATCAGATGAAGATTAAAGAAGCGGATGTAGCAAAGACCACATTTAGAACTCATTACGGGCACTATGAATTTTTGGTGTTACCGTTTGGGTTGACGAATGCCCCAGCCCTCTTTATGGACTTGATGAATCAGGTTTTCCAACCATACCTTGATAAGTTTGTGGTGGTATTCATTGATGATATACTGGTGCACTCGAATTCTTTCGAGGAGCACGAAGAACACTTGAGGCAAACCTTACAAACCTTGAGAGATCACCAAATATATGCAAAACTGAGTAAATGTGAATTTTGGCTGAAGAGAGTGACGTTTCTGGGACACGTCATTTCAACCGAAGGTGTTTTTGTAGACCCCCAAAAAGTCGAAGCAGTTTTGAAATGGGAAAGACCGACTTCGGTCACCGAAATACGTAGCTTCCTGGGACTTGCAGGATACTATCGAAGGTTTTTCCCTGATTGCAACCCCTTTGACCCAACTAACTAGGAAGAATAAGAAATGGGTGTGGTCGGAAAAATGTGAGAAAAGCTTCCAAGAATTGAAGAGGAGGCTCACCACTGCTCCAGTGTTAACCTTTCCTTCAGGGACCGAGGGTTTTGTGGTATATAGTGATGCTTCGGGGAAGGGATTGGGGTGTGTTCTGATGCAACATAGGAAGGTGATCGCCTATGCATCAAGACAGTTAAAGACTTATGAGGTGAACAACCCGGTGCACGACCTGGAGTTGGCTGCTGTAGTATTTGCCTTGAGGATATGGAGACACTATTTGTATAGGTCTCGAACCCAAATTTTTACTGATCATAAGAGCCTGAAGTATCCGATGTCGCAAAAGGAGTTGAACATGCGACAAAGAAGATGGATATAGCTCATTAAGGATTATGATTGCATCATAGAATACCACCCTGGGAACACAAACGTGGTGGCAGATGCCCTCAGTCGCAAAAATAAAGCCACCATGGGAAGGTTAACAGTGGGAAAGGAGCAACAATTGGCGGAATTGAAAGAGATGGGTGCAGATTTGGACATTAATGCTGGAGGTGGGTTAGTGGCCCAACTATTGGTGCGACCAACGTGTCAGGAACAGATACTACATGCCAAATTCCATGACAAGGAGGGGTCCAAGATTAGGAAGAATGTGGAGGCCAGGGTAGAAATGAAATTCCGAGTAGCGGATGATGGATCCTTGATGATGGGACAACGGTTGTACGTGCCTAATGACGAAACAGTCAAACGAATGGTTCTACAAGAAGCACATAAGTCCAAGTTATCCATACATCCTGGCAGCACTAAGATGTATCGAGACCTGAAACACCTCAATTGGTGGCCTAATATGAAAAGGGAAATAGCTGAGTATGTGTCTAAGTGTGAGATATGTCAACAAGTCAAGGTTGAACACCAAAGGCCTACGGGACCATTACAACCATTACAAATTATAAATCTTAACCTCAGCAAATGATGCCTTAAGAGGATAGCTGAGTTTAAGATTATGGTTGATTGCAAAAATTGATGCATTTATATGTACTACAAACTGTTTATACCAAGTACATGAAGAAATTATAAATGTTAATGCTTCATTTAACTGCCAGACCGTTTAGTTACCATTATTATTATTATTATTAAGTAATTGCATTCTCTTAAATATTTTGCACTGCAGCAGGGACGTCACACCAACGAGATGTCTCGAAAACCCAATACACGGGAACCTATTTTTTGCAAGGAATCATGTAGATGCATTCTAAATCACAATGTATTTTGTATGAATCAATGTACTGAATGTATAACTTTTATTAGATCATTTTGCTTAAATTCGTAATGGCTATTAGTAGGATAAGAATGCAAACTCATGTCTATGTATATATATTTTTAATATGAACTTCTAATCATGCAACCATAATATTATGTGTTTATGTAAGATTCATTTTTAAATGAAATGTTGATTGTATGGATTGTATTTTGATGATGTGAGGGATCAGGTTCGCTGATTACCAGCACCATATATGTTAGGTATATAAAAAAATTAAATTAATGTTGTTTTGGGCTTGAAAAGCTGGGTTGTTACAAAATGTATCTTTCAAATTATGTACCGAGGGACCATGGTAAAAATATCCTATTACATCAATTTATCTTTCATATGTATCGAGAGATCTAAGAATATCATTGGACCATGTGTTACATCTTGAGACCTCGTGTTATAAACTTCTCGAGACTTACTTTTGATGTAATAATTGGTCAAATG
>Ga0325402_1005433_pt1 | contig 11919 bp, 10 predicted proteins | sample PopdelMetagenome_22_FD_207212 | JGI IMG/M metagenome (GOLD analysis project Ga0325402, IMG submission 207212) | Populus deltoides microbial communities from Bellville, Georgia, United States - Xylem-PdKOR-R3 | ecosystem: Host-associated > Plants > Phyllosphere > Stem > Wood/Secondary xylem...
TACTTGTTATGGTTTGTTTTAGATTTTGTAAAATTGTATTTGTTTGTAAATTGTTGAAACTTTATTGAATTACCGAATTACATGTGTTGTTTTGAAATAATTAATAGCTTATTTAACAGGTCCATTTTAATTTTTATCAACGGTATTGCAGAGTTGTAATTTCTGTAAATTTATATGTATTAATTTGTATGGACGTTGATAATTAATAATGAATATTTAATATTTATGAGAAGTTGTAATTGGTTTGTTGGATAATCTCGAGGTAAACCAATATTTTTGCAAATTTATTTACCTAACATAGTTAATTAATACATGTTGTCATCATTATTTTATAGAGGTTAGATAGAAGTCATGGATGATAGTTCATGGATGTATCGAGATTCACCCCAAGAATTGCGGAGGATGGATTATTGTAACGGGGTTCAGGGTTTTATTAATTTCGCAACATCTATTCCCATAAATTTTACTGGAGTCGGTATTAGGTGTCCATGCAGGAAGTGTCAAAATAAAAAGTATATGCATCCAGATGTTGTAATGATGCATCTTCTACACAAAGGGTTTGTGGAGAATTACCAGTGTTGGTATGCACATGGAGAAGTATTTGTTAGTAAGAAGTGAATGGGAGAAAGGGTGGTTGGGTCAACTTCTAGTGCTAGCAACATGCATGAAGCGGCAAATGACAACACTAATCCTTACAGGAATATGGTTAAGGATGCAATGAGAATGAATCAAGGTAATCTCAGTCAACGTCCAGTTGTAGAAGAAGAACCTAATGCAGATGCAACTAGGTTTTTTAATTTGTTGAAAGATTCTAACGAACCATTATGAGATGGCTGCACGAACCAGAGTAAATTATTGACTGTAGCACAAGTGTTCACCATCAAGTCAGATCACGGGTTGAGTGGGGTCGGGTATGACAAAATTATTGAATGGGCGAGAAGCATTTTACCTGAAAGGGAACAAGCTGAAAGAGAACTTCTATGCTGCGAAGTCCATGATGAAACCCCTTGGTTTAGGATACCAGAAAATTGGCATATGCCCTAACTTCTGCATGTTATACTACCTTGAAAATGCTGAGATGACCGAGTGCGTGACATGCAGGCATTCCCGTTACAAACCCAAAACTGATAGGGGAAAGACTCTAGTGGCATATAAAAAACTTAGATACTTCCCAATCATACCTAAATTGCAGAGGTTATTCATGTCACCAAGGACTGCTGATCACATGACATGACACCAATCACATGATGCGGTTGATGGAGTGATGGTGCATCCTTCTGACGGTGAAGTGTGGAAACACTTTAACAGTGTGCATCCTTACTTTTCAGCTGAATCAAGGAACGTGCGTCTTGGGTTGTGTACAAACGGATTCAACCCATTCTCATTTGCTGCTCCTTATTCTTGTTGGCCGGTCATACTCACGGTTTATAACTTGCCACCGAGAATGTGTATGAGGCTGGAGTTCATGTTTTTATCTACTGTCATACCCGATCCAAGCAGCCCAGGCCGGAATATAGATGTTTGTCTTCGACCAGTGATTGATGAGTTGGCGTAGTTGTGGTCCTTCGGAGCTTTAACTTATGATATATCGAGGAAACAAAATTTCCTTATGAGGGCGGCTTTGATGTGGACTATCAATGATTTTCTAGCTTATGGAATGCTTTCTAGTTGGAGCATGCATGGGAAACTAGCATGTCCATACTGCATGGAAAACAACAAGGCATTCACGCTAACAAACGGAGGTAAAGCTTCTTTTTTTTACTGTCACCGTCGTTTCTTGCCACATAATCACAGGTACAGAAAGAACATAAAAGATTTCTTTATTGGCAGAGTTGAAAAGGATGTTGTATCACCGCGTTTTTCTGGTAAAGAATTGCATGATGTTGTATCAGAGTACGGTGACATTGTGTTTGTCCTTCAATCAGGTAAGCAAAAGTTTCCTGGTTTTGGTTTGATCCATAATTGGGTAAAGCGAAGTATCTTTTGAGAGCTTCCTTATTGGAAGACCAATCTGCTCCACTATAACCTTGACGTCATGCACATTGAAAAGAACATGTTTGAGAACATTGTCAACACCATCATGGATGTGAAGGGGAAGACAAAGGACAACATCAAGACTAGATTGGATATAGCTTTGTTCTGTAACCGTAAAAATATAGAGTTGGTTTGTGATGAGTCACGGGTCGCAAAACCAAGAGCAAGCTTCATGTTAGAGAAAAACGCACAACTACTAGTCTATAAATGGCTTAAGAGTCTATATTTTCTAGATGGACATGCCTCGAACATATCAAGGTTGGTTAATATAGAGGAATGCAGATTGTATGGAATGAAGAGTCATGACTGCCACGTGTTTATGCAAACACTCATCCTATTAGTTTTTCGTGATTTGTTGCTGAAGGGGATATAGGATGCACTCACGGAGATAAGTCATTTCTTTAGAGATATATATGTTCCAGCAAGTTGAATGTTGATCACATTGAGAGGCTTGAAACGAATATCGTCGTGACACTATGCAAACTTGAGATGATATCCTCATACATCTACCATTCGAGGCAAAAGTTGGAGGACCGGTTCAGTTTAGATGGATGTACCCATTCGAACGGTTAGATATTACAGTTGCAATGTAATTCATATATAAAAGTATTTTCTTTGTTTTTCTTAATTGAAAATATTTGATTAATTCAATGCAGGTACTTGTTCAGTCTCAAGAAAAAGGTTAAAAACAAGACACATGTTGAGGCTTCAATATGTGAGGCCTATATTGTTGAGGAGATCTCAACATTTATCTCATACTATTTCGAACCTCATCTGAGAACGAGAATTAATCGCGTTCCACGACATGATAATGGCAGTGAAGTGCCTTCCAGTGGAAACTTGTCAATATTCTCTAATCCTAAACGACCCACACCAAAAAATGTTGTAAGATGAAGATATTTGTCAGAAATAGAGTTTAAACAAGCACACAATTATGTTCTATTTAACTGTGATGAGCTGAGACCTTTTATTTAGTAAGTATATATATATGTGTGTGTAATACTAATTAAACTTTGTCAATAATATACTGTTAATTATATAATGTAATATCATACACTCATTATCACTTGAAGGTAACATCAACAATATTTGCTGTCCAATAACTTACAACTGACCGAATCCCAAATCTTTCAATTACTAGATGAACAATTTGCCACGTGGTTCAGAACATATGTAAGTACTATCTCAAACTCATTCTCACTTGCAAAATTACTGTATGCATGTCATTACAAGATTCTCGTTTACTGTTCATTGATGTATATTACATACAAGGTTTATCAAAGGGAAGGAATGCTGCTAAATCATTGTCTTCACTAAGCCTGGGCCCTGAAAGAAAAGTTAAGTGCTACAACGGGTATTTTGTCAATGGATATGTGTTTCATACTGAAGAATACGGGCATGGAAAAAAGAGATACAACAGCGGTGTTTGTGTTAAGAGATCGACCAGTAGTGAGTTAAACGTTGACTACTATGGTAGATTATAAGAGGTCGTTGAACTGCAATATTATAGCGAGCAGAATAGAGTGTTTTTATTCAAATGCTATTAGTATGACAAGACTGATAGAGGAATCAGAGTTGATCCGCACTATGGTTTGGTCGAAATCAACTCAAAAGCTAGACTCCGTAATGTAAACGATGTCTTTGTTTTCGCAAAGCAATGTCAACAAGTTTATTACACATACACCCCTTCCTTTAGAAAGGATCGATCAAGAGTGGATTGGTTATCCGTTTTAAAAACGAAACCCAAGGGTCATGTTGAGCTTGTTCTGGATGAGAACGAAGACACAAGTGTGCGAGATGAAGTCTTTCAAGTTAGTGAGTTGGTTGAACCATATCGAGTTGCTCCTTCGATTGACTTGGAAGAAAATTCAAATTTTCATGTTTTCGATGATAGTCTTGTTGATGTTAACGCAAAGGAGTTGAATGTTGTTTTGAGCTCTAGCGGACAAGCAAATGTCGATGAAGATGATGATATCCATATTGAAGATTGCGATAAAGGTGCTGACTATTCAATTGATGACGAAGAAGAAGAAAATTCTGACTAACTATCAGAATGAAGCCCTATGTAAAACATTTTTTTCATGTAATATATATTATGGATGATATATTTTGTAACACGAAATATTTATTTTATAAGTTTAAGTACTATTTAAGCATTGTTGTTATTGCTTTGTGCGATAGACAGTTTATCATTTAAGTGTTTGCAGGAAGGTAAATATGCAATACAAATATAATCTTTCTTGTACAATACACTATCACCGACATCCATACCGACGGACTAAGGTCCGTCAGCCTTTCACAAAGAGTTGAAAAATAATTACTGGAAATGCCACAATCACCGACGTCCATACTAATGGACTAAGGTCCGTCGGCATTTCACAGAGAGTTGAAAAATAATTACTACAAATGCCACAATCACCGACAACTGTTTAGACGGATTTTTGTCCGTCAGTATGTTATCGATGGGTCAATATTACTGACTAAATCACCGATGGACTATGCGAATTCAAAAGGGCGGTGCATTAAATGCATCTCTGACCGCATCAGGTTGCCGACGGAATTATCGATGGACCGTGAAAAATATGGAGGGTAATTAAAAATGATGGTGCAAAATTCAAAATTTATTGACAGATTTTTGAACTTATCGACGGAATAATTTAAAATAATATTAATTTTTTATTTCAATTGGTGAAGCTGTCGGTAAAACTGTGCTATAAATCCCAACGACCGCCCTTTCAGTTAATTTTTTCATCTGCTTCATTTCACAGTTTCATTTTTTCCTTTCATTTCCTTCAAGATTTTTGTGTTTTTGGCTTGTAATCTTTAGTTCAATCTTCAGCAAATTAGAAGGTATGTACTTCCTCTTCTTCATTTCTTTAATATTTTATTTTTTTATTTGTTTTTTGTTTTAGCTATTGTTATTTTTGTTATGTTTTTTGTTTTGGTGTATTTTTATAATGTAGATAAATTCTTGAAATAAACACATTATTAAGGTAAGCATATTTCATTCCTAAAGTCTATATTTTGTTTTTGAATTTATTGAATATATTTTATTGTTGTATTGCCATAATAATTGAATAATTTATTGAATTGTAATTGTTAATGTTGAAATATTTACCTTAGAATTAGTAATTGAATATGTTGGAATAATTAGTAATTTTACTCTATTATTGCATGATTTGTGTTTAATTATTTCCATTAATTTTAATTGTTAGTCTAGAGTTTTTTTTTGAATATATTTTATTGTTTGTATTTTCATAATAATTGAATAATTTGTTGAGTTGTAATTGTTAATGTTGAATTTACCTTGTAATTAGTGTGGATGTTATTTGTATAGATGTTATGTTATATATAATATTAGTATAGATGGGGTCAATTGGTTGTGGCTATTGTCAATATTTGCAGGTTTGTGGATTTGGGTAGTTTCTAGTATAGGGGAGATGCTGTCGAATTTTTTTTAACATTCAATTTTAATTATATAATTATTCGTATAAAATTGTGTAGATGAGTAGAACGAAATCCACAGCTCGTCACTCATGTATGTTCACAGCTAGTTCTTTTAGTAGCGAGGATGACATATCCTTAGGCGCCTCTCAAGAAAAGGCACTTGTGCCGTCAACCGATGCTGCCTCTTCCAGCGCAGTTTCACAGCGCAGAGGCGGCATGCCTTCACAGCGGAATCAATTCACTCGCATGTATGAGGCACAGTGGAAGGATGACTTTTCAATGTAAGTTTGTTAAGGTTTTAGTTTTTTTTTAATTATAACATAATTTATGAACAACTAATCAATATATTTCATTAATTTAATTTATTTTCAGGTTTACAAACATTGAGGCCGCCCGAGTAATATCATCGACGTTTAAATTGTCGATGGGGATTTCATTATTTCAATGGAGTCAAGTATCCAGACATCCTGAATAGATACCTCAATTCGATGCATGGTTTGACAAATTTGAGGTTGGTGTTAATTTCTAATTTTTAGCTTATTTCTAATAATTTATTAATATAATTGTAAATAAATTTTTATTTTTATTTAGCTAATTATTTATACACAGGACAAATTCGCATAGGACATGGCGCATGACAAAGTTGTGAGGAAGGTGTGGGAAAATCACGCGGCAACTAGATAATATCGAAAACAATATAATTTTTTTAGAAAATCACGCGGCAACTAGGTAACATCGAAAACAATATAATTTTTTTTAGAAAAAAATTTACGTTTCAAAATCTAATATCCAGCTATGAAAGTAGGTTGTGTGATTTTTGGTATGAAGCACAAAAAAGACAAAAAAAAACTGCGAGAGATAAAGGTCTCCAAGGCTGGAACGACGTGGCGGTTTGAAAAGAGTTCAAACCGATATACATCCCGGCAGATATATGGCCACCCTATCTTGAGCACGTGATGTTTGAGCGGTTCACACGACGCTCACAGTTTGGTGCTGGCAACCAGAATCGGCCAATTCATGACTCAGTGACAACGCACACCGGCGGCTCCGTTCTGTTCGATGCACATGCAAAACGGATGGTAAGATTAATTTAAATAAAATATATCGTTAAATTAATTTGTTTTTAATTAATTTCTTTCATTATAGGCTACGTCTTTTGGACGTTAGCCTAGCCCAATGGAGTTGTTTATGATATGTTTGTTCAACCATTTTATTTCGTAAGTTATTATTTTTATTGAATTGAATATAATGATTACTTTTTTCATTTTCAGGAGACCTATAATAGCCAGTTGAGGGAGAGATATAGGGACGATCCTTCGACCCAACTGGATTTCGATCCAAATTTATGGATGGAGGTTGGATTGTCCGGTGGACCCGATAAAAATCGGGTGTATGGGCTCTCTAACACTACGACCGAGAACTTGCGGGCGGCCCGTCGTGTCTCCACCGTTGGGAACTCCCAATCAATATCGAGCACCCAATCTAATAAGTTCGTAGCCTTGCAGCAACACACAGCTCAGCTCACCTCACCAAAAACTACGACCACCTATCAGCGGAGTATACACAACTCAAAGCGAATCATGAACAGCTTCGCCAAATGGTCATGAACATGGCATCAAAGAGTGGTGATACATGTGCACCTCCTCCTTTTTGGTCGTATAACAACCAGCCTCCTCATCTTCCTCCTCCTCCAACTCCACCATTATGTTAATTTGTAATGAATATTATTTAACTTTAATAGTTAATCTAATATTTTTTTTTGAAACACATTCAATTTGTAATGAATATTATTTAACTTTATTTTTTTGTTTTTGATGTTTAATAAAAAATTTATTTGCTTAATTGGTTTTTTTACTATTAATTTATATAATTTTATATTATGTATTCTATATAATTTTTTAAAAACATATTTAAAAAGAATCATAGAGGGTTTTACCGACGGACTGTATCCATTGGCATTTGACATCATATCGATAAATTTATAGATGAAATTAATCCGTCGTCATTTCACAGTAGTTGCCACAATCACCGATGAATATACAGACGGATATCTTCGGTCAGTATTTCACACACTCACCGACAATGTTACCGATGGCTTATTCCGTCGGTATTTCACACAATCACCGATGGAATAAATCCGTTGGTATATTTCAAGTGGGAATTATTTTTTTTTGGCGCGCAATTTTTGTCTGTAAAACCATCAACAAATATTTTTTATCGACTGATTTAGCGATGGAATGAGGTATTACCGACGAAAGGAAAGCTGACGGATGTTTTCTGTCGAGGATGTCGTTGGTAAAAAAATTACCGACGAACGCTGAATCACATACCGACGGAATATTTCCATCCGTAAAACTGTGAAATCTTGTAGTGACCTTTCGATCGGATCTATCCTTGCTCCATTTGAAGGTTTTAGCTCCATATTCATTCACTTTAAGGTGCCAACTTAATCAACCCAGAAACTAAAAATGCAAGATGTTGAAGACCTATATGGAAGAATTGGGATGTAGACGTTCAATTTCATGAAAATAAGGTTATAGAAAGGATGTTCTTCTTCCATTTACAAAAAACCTCGTGCCATTTTGAGGTCTAGAATTCTACAACAAACTCTTGGAATGTGCCAACCCGATCATCCAAAACTGCCAACGAAGGAGATGAACAGTTGGTGAACGATGCGTCATCTAGGTTAAACCCCTAAAAATTAAAGTTTTTAATTTAGGATCTAATAGATTTTATTTTAGTCCCTATTCTTCTAAGTACATTTAATTGCCCTTGTAATTATCTCATAAACTCTTAATTTCATATAATTTCACCCTGTCAAGCTTTACCATCAGCCTCAAAGTTTAGTGACATTTTAATCTTGGTCCTTGGTTTCTAATTTGTGTACTTGGACCCTTAATTGGCCATCAAACTTTCAATTTTCTTTAAATTAGCCTTTAATTTGGTCAATTTCAACCCTTGAAGTCTTGCATATTTTACGATTTGATTTTTGGTTTTGAATTTCTTCATTCAAACCCTTAATTGGCTATAAAACTTTAAGTTTTTTACAATTAAGCCCCTAATTTGACTACTTAAACTTTTCAAAGTCCAATTTCAGTCCCTAAACTTCAATTTCTTCCAATTAACACCCAAATTAACTCCAAAAACTGATTTTCCTTGCAATTAAGTCCTTAAATAAAATTAATTGAGCCTCCCAAAATCCTCATTGAGTCTTTGCTCATCCAAATTTGTATTTCTTTACCCCAAATAAAACAAATTCACCAAATGGGTTATTTGTCAATTAGAATTGAGTCTTTAATTTTGCTAATTTTGTACATTCTAGTCCTACAAATTTTCACTTGTCATTTTGGTCCTTCACCACCAATTTGGGTAATCTTTTAGGCTTTCTTTATGTGTATCCTCTTGTATTTTAGATTTTATTTTTTTATTTTTTGTGGGGTAAAAAATGGGTAAGCCTTAGCGTGTAAACACTTTAGGCACTTCTATCATGAAAAAAAAAAAAACAAAATAACTCACCTTAAGTAGGATATATGAAATGATTGTTATCTTTTCTATTACATAATCCGCTTTTACCTAGAGCCTTTGAAAAACCTGTTAAGGTTTTTAGTTATCATAAAATTAGATAGCAACTAATTTTTTTAATTTTATCTCTTTTTACCTAATAGGTCTCCTTAATATATCATCTGCAACAAGATTGAATTTTATATTAGCATAACACATATAATTTAATTGTCAAGCAAAAAAATATTCTTAACTTTTGTTGACATAAATAACAAATCCAAGAAATTCAGAAAGAAAATAGATGGTAGCGATAACTTTATAGCTTGAAAGGAAAAACATTAATGAGCTGCTGTGCAGAAGAAATACATTCCAGCTAAAGCTCGCAATTGAAGAACAAGCAATTCTTCAATGAATAGTAGACACCTAGTATATTTACATCTATCTAAATTTAGTTCCATTTGTTAGTAAGATTAAATTTGATACTAATGTGCCTAGCTAATAACTGATTCAAGCTTTCGCTGATCGATGCTGGCAGTTAAAACTGTGTTTTTGTCAAGGAAAATCAGGAGTCCCCATGAGGGATGTCCTCTTGACGAACCTGCCTTTCATTCTAGGCCTTTTCTCTGCATTCAATTTCCTTACTTCGTACCTTATCTTTTTCGAAAACAATCGTGTTCTTCGCTTCTCTTTGTATCTCATGACCCTCGCTTCTCTTTCCCCATCTCCACCTCTTGTATGGCTCCCCAGTCCTCCGTATGGATTATTAACATCTTTAGGGCACGCACCCTATAATATCATATAGAGAAGAAAACAAAATCACAGATCCACCAAAACTTACTGCTAATAAATTTTACAAATAAATTACTACGCAGGATTAATTGATCATATATACATGACAGGTTAGTTGCATTGTGCACTGCAAATTTGAGGATTTTTTTTTTTTTAATCCTGAAGGGTAGGTTAGAACTTGCTAGCTAGCTAGGGCATGTATGGAGCTGTACCATCTTATTTGAAAAATTCAACCTATAATCAAAAGGTGTACTAGAGAATATGATTAGCAAACTATGGGACAACCAAATATTTTTCCGATTTTTTTCCTTGATTTTCTCTTCTATATATTTTCTCCTCCCCCCGCCGAGAAATTTTATGTTTAAAAAACCTGAAATGAAAATGAGGGAAGTATATATATACCATGGAATCAGTCCAAGAATCATCAGGGTTGAGCTCTGGTCGGCTTCCTGTAGTCCATGGACAGCCTTGGTTAGCCCATGCGATGATGACTGACTCGTAATCAAGCCTTAAAGATACGTTCCTCTTCATCTCCTTGTATCCAGTACTATTCATCATTTCTGTCTCAGGCACTGGCACCTTTTTCTCTTCCACCTCTTCATCTCCGTCCACCAGTGTCTCGTAATCGAAATTCCAACCCAACAATGACTCTTTTGCCATATTAAAATCTTGATCAAAATGGCAATCTATGATAGTTTCCATTTCTTGTTCATCCTTCATTTTCACTACTTTGTCCGCGAAACAAAACTGTCCTTCATCTTCCCCTTTACTACAATCTAACAGCTCCAAATCCTTAGTATCATGATATTCCTCATCAGCTTCCCGTCCCAGTAAGTTCTCAACATCTGCAGCAAACTCAGCAAGATCCATGTCTGAAGGCAAAAACCCTGGTAGGTTATCCAAGCCACATGCTCCTTCCTGTCCATAAACTTCAACAACCATATTTTCTTCTTCACTTGTTACTATATCACACATTTTTGCTGCAAACGGATCGAACACAGGAACTCTACAAAGCAACTGATCATCTTCATTCTCATCAGGAGCCATATTTGGCTCTTCTTCACTTCCAATTTCAGGAACAAGAGGAAGAGGGTTCAAGACTTTCTCTCGATCATCTTTGAGCAGTTGTTGCACCAATAAAGACTTGTTGCTGTTATGCCTTGGGGTTCTTGCCTTTCTTGTGAACCCTTGATGCCATGCTGGTGGAGAATAATCCTGATCAGTGTTTAATGAACTGCTGATCCTATATGATGATGCGGTCTCCAGCCTGACTCTTTGGTGTCTACTTGCTAACTGATTCGCTGAGTGGACCGATGCATCACAGGCTTGGCACAGGAAAGCATCATCTGCTACACAAAACCAGCGTGCCCTCTTGCGTAAACAGCCATCGCAAGCTCTTGCCGTCTTGCCTCCCATTGTGTTTGCCGCTTTCCTTCCACTGATCATGCCAAAGATTTGGTTGTGAGACAAATATTGAAGTATTAACTGTGCTTGGCCTAAGTAATGAAGAGGAGCTAGCTGAGCATAATATTTATGAAACAAAGCAAGAATGCAAAATGACTATTGCGAAGAGTATTAGGGTGTCCCTTGAAGTATTTATCTTGGGGCCAATTGATCCACAATTATTGAATGGAGAGAGCAGTGGAGCTTTTATTCTTTGGCAAAAGCAAGCTAGCTAGCTAGCTTGCCCCGTGCCCTATTGGTGGTTTGTTATGTGGAATATACAAGGCTTTGATCGTCCTTTTCGGGACCCATAACATAGTCTTATCTCAGTGTTGATTGGCTAACATTTTCATGCCCATCCTCTTTAATGAATTCTTATTGGTTGCCTGTCTAACGGAGGGATTCCTAGAGGACCACTGACAGGATTTATTTTCAAGGGTCCCCTCGTCCTCCCCCTTTCCCTCTGGAAACAATTTAAGATTTGTGAACTTTGTCTGTACATTTCAATTATTCCTGTTGCAAATTAAAAGCCCTTTGCTGCGGTCCCCTATGGTTGCTTTCCACTCTTCCTCCGATGGCTGCCTTCAGCTTTCTCCACTATCTCAGCTACAGTAATTAACCTCCTCCAGTACTCGACTTGGAAGCTTTCCTTGGCATTATGAGACCTGACGCAGCAATTCTGGTGTCCAGTATATGTGACCATAA
>Ga0325402_1005436_pt1 | contig 11919 bp, 5 predicted proteins | sample PopdelMetagenome_22_FD_207212 | JGI IMG/M metagenome (GOLD analysis project Ga0325402, IMG submission 207212) | Populus deltoides microbial communities from Bellville, Georgia, United States - Xylem-PdKOR-R3 | ecosystem: Host-associated > Plants > Phyllosphere > Stem > Wood/Secondary xylem...
GATTGCTGTGTATGCCCAAAATGGGTTATCGATGGATGCTTTTGAAGTTTTTCATGGGATGTTAAAGGATGGTGGTGGTAAAGACAATGAGGTGACCTTTTCCACTTTGTTGCTAGCAACCAGGAACACCCTCTTCCTCTAATCATCCTGTTCGTCTTCTAGTTCTCCCCAAGATTATCAGTTAGTATTGCTGAATCTAAATCAATATATGTGGATAACTTTAATTCATTGACTTGCAGGTGCAGCTGAAGAAGTTGATGCAGATGGGGAATCAAGCAGCACCACTGCAAATTGCGTTGACCGTGGTAGTTAACACTCATTCCACTGAATTATTTGAAGTATTGTCCTCTCTCTCTCTCTCTCTCTCTCTCTCTCTCTCTCTCTCTCACCCCATTATGAATGAATAAGTCAAGGATGAGATTCTTCTTCAGAAAAAAAATAATAACATTAATCATATGTTATATAATTGCAGTTAAGTCGGCTGGTCTCTTAGACAATGAAATTTGAGGCAAAAGAATTAAAAAAGGTGGGAAGAAGAACATTTTCAAGCAGAAATTTGACGTTAGAGCTGGAGAAAAGCTGCTAAAGACATCACAGTTCTTTTTGTCAACTGAAACTGGTGCTGTTGCAGGACTTCTTTTTATTTCTACTGAAAAGATTGCTTTCTGCAGTCAGCGATCAATTTCCTTCAATATTCCTAATTGGCAGCACAATGACACAGTTGAACAGGTGAATATCCTCTTTATTATATTTTTCATGTCTCGACTAGGTAAAGTCTTATTCAATTGACTTTATATACCAATTAATATGTTAGTATTCTTTTTTTGAGAAAGTTCTGTTATGGATATGGTGCTACAATGAAGTTTGATATATTTTTCTTTTGAAAAAATTGAACTCATTTTTATTTTTGAAAAGTGGAGCTGAATATTGATAGCAACAGGCCAATTTGCATTACACATAACAATACCCTACATGCTAAATTGGATTGTCAGATCATTGATTCTCAAGTTTATTATTTGCCTAATTGATCGGTGGAAAATGCTTCAAATCTTAAAATTCAACATTCTGGTTTTGTTGTTCGGAACTGTAAATTATGTTCCTTCCAATACGGATATGCTGCTTACTGTAGTTGTCTGCAATTATGTTGGAACAATCGGTCCATGCCACAGCTTATTGTTGACATAGATTCTGAATTCTCTGGTCTGGTTTGCAGGCAGCATTCCAAATTCAGCGAAGTGCATGAAGAGGAAAAACGGTCGGTGGGGTTGTGACGTTGAAAATAGAACACTAGGGGATTGCTATGGTTGATTGGAACCGCTGCTCTTTGCATGATAGCAGATGGGAAAGTGTACTTGTTGTCATCTGGTGATTTAATGGCATAGCTAGTATTTTTAGCTTCACAACCAAGAGGCAGAAGAGGTGACCAAATTCAATCATAGACATCGTTAGAGAACCTTGATGATATGTTTCTGTTTACTGAGAAATTTCTAGATAATACTGGACAGTTGAGGTAATGTATGCAAACATGAAAGAAAATGGCTCACCTGATCGAATCTGAATAGGCTACACCACAACCAACTCTGCGGCTAACAACTCAGGTACATTGCTGTAAGTGTTATTGTCCAAAGGCCTTAGCTCCAAAACTGATATGAAAGGTGTCCCAAAACCTGTGTTCACAAGACAAATGTCTATATTATCTGAAGAAAGGACATGGATGATTTCTGTTGTAAGGGGAGTGGATGCATCATTCAGTCTTACTGCTTCCCATCGTAGTTCAATAGTTACCATACAAAAACCCTGCACTGATCAGACACTTGTTCTTGCTGACCCCGTGCGTAGGTTTCAAAGGTAACAAATTTTGGTTCTATCAGGGAAGCTTCTGAGATTGAGATTTTGCTTGTCTATACCTGTTGTGTTGATTTTGGATGATACATTCTTATTTACACCAGTGTCTTTGTAGTTTGCATATGAGGTGTAATAGATGCCTATGATATTATCTTCATAGCTTGAACCTTATCCAAAAATCTCTAAAGATCATTTAGGGTTCTCGGTTAATATAAAACTAGGTGGTGATTCATGTATTTAATTTTACTTTCATCAATCCTGAAGTAATCAAGATCATTGAGATTTTTTTTATGATAAAATGACAACTTCGTTGAGAAATTAGTAAGGGATAGACTTTGTTTGCTTGGTTGAAAATAATATGCTTGTTATATCTTTTGTTTTTTATGTGATTATCTATATTATGTGATTTGTTATATTGGTTTTTGCGCTCTTGTTTATTTATTTTTATTTTTTATTTTCATATATTTTGTTATTATGCATATAGGATTGGATAGGGACTTATGCCCATACACCCACTGCACGAAACTCATTTGCGTATACATCGTTTTAGGTTGGCATGAGGAATTAGTGGTGTTTTGATATGGCTTTGTTTTAGGCTAGCACACATAAAACCTTAGAATCTCGTTGAAAGTATACAAGGTTACAATTTGCTTTACCTTAGTTTAGACTTTTTGCCACTTATAGGCATCAGATTAACCTTTAAGGCTTTGTGATTCAAGTAATGAGTGATTCTTTTGAGAACAATATGTTAATCAATTTACCCTCATGTAATGACTAGACCCTCCTATAAGAAATCTCCATATAATATCACTAGGCAAGCTTGATATGCATGGAATTTCAGAGATATGCGACAAGACAATCAAGAATAGTTCTAAAATGAGTCTAAAGATTGAAATAGAAGGGGATTGTCCTAATAAAGGATTGAAAGCATCTACATCTTATGGCTAAAGATGCTGATAAACTCTTGGGGGAAAGTATTCAAAAGCAACATCAGAAAAAGCCTAGTCATTATAAGCTTTTGACATGTCATGATTTCTTTGAGGTTATAGCTTGGTATGATAGAAGTTTGAGACATTACTTGCTAACAAATCATTATCTATGTTACCCTTTTTTGAATGAATAAAATTTAAAAAACTTAATTTTAAAATATACAAAACTATTTCAACATTTTTAGATGGTGGAAAGTCTTAGACTAACTTTCCAGAATATATGGATAATATTTTGGGCTATTTTGATATTTTTTATTTTTTTACTCTTAAAATGAATGTATTAATATGCTATTAATAAAAACACTATGCATCATAAGTGTTCTATTCTCAAATCTAAGTTTTGGACACTAGTCATGGAAAAATTAGACAATAATATTGAAATGTTAGTGTATAAAATGCCACGTAGCCAATCGTTTAGTTATATGTGGTATTGATTTTTTTTTTTCATGTAAAAATATTTAATTTATTAATGAAGGCTTATATATCTTTAATATCTATCAAATATTTTATTAATGAATATAATATTTGATTAATAAATCTAGAGTAAAGGTAAAATTATTGGGAAGAAAAATGCTTTGCAAAAGAAATTATAAAGTTGTTATAACTATGGGATTTCTATTGCATCAAAGCAATGTTCTTAAATGTTCCTGATTAATGCTCTATTCAGACTGAACATTAATTAGAGCTATTGAGACTAGTACATATTATGTTCTTTTCTTTATGAAAGGAAGTAATTGTTCTTATAAACTAAGGTATGAGGGATATTTATAACTAATATGTAGGTGCTTGTCAGATAACATGTACACTAGGGCCTGTTTGGGAGTGTGGTTCTGGTTGTTTTTCAAAATGCCTTTTATGCTGAAATGCATCAAAATGATGTTTTTTTTTATTTTTAAAAATTATTTTTGAGATCAGCGCATCAAAACAATCCAAAACATAAAAAAAATTAATTTTTAGCAAAAAAAAAGTTTTTGAATTTTTTGGAAATGCGGGTTGGTCTGCGTTTCCAAACGCTCTCTAAACTGACCTGCATGAAAATTCTATATGGAAAGATCACTTGTTTCTATAGAAAGGTTCACATGATGGTTGTGTAAGTGATCCTTAAACTTGAGATCTCTAAGTTATCTTATATAGAGAGTGTTTATAGAAAGCTATGCCTTTTATTTTTAGTGGAAAGTGAAAAAGGTGAGTAGAGTACAATACTGAAATACTAAAAACTTAAAAGAAAAAAACTAGCACTCTAGGGTATAATAATCCCTCTTTCCTAAAAAGGTTTAAGAGATTTCTCACTGGTAGTTTGTATGGATTACCATTATAGGTCAAACATTTGGACAACTTGTGGTTTGTGATAATCCAGCCTTAAAATTATTATTTAAAGTTGAAAAGAACATCTGATCTTCAAGTAATATTTGTATAAATCCTAAACAACCCTAAATTTGTCTAACTAGGTCATTAGGATTCCTGAAAAAAATTTAAATTTATTGTTTCCACTACGTATAAGTGTTTCGAAAAATCCAATTGTGGTAACGGAGTAACGGAGCCATTGTTAGACAATTAAGGTTGATGATTACATATTTTAATTTTATTGTTGTTAATTTCAAATTAATTTTATGTGCAAAATCATTTTCTAAATATTAATTTCTCTCTTGATTTTTTTTTTTAAATTGAAAGCTATTGTTCTAGCAAGATTTGGTTGGATTTCTTGAATTTGGCTGAAATCTGGCAATATTTTGTTTTTAAAAAAGGAGATCTGCCATTAATACTGCTATGTGTAGCACCTTGGGCTATGGGCACTGCTGCACGTAGCACCAGATGCCATGGGCGCTACCACGAGTAGTTCAGGCGCTGCTGGCAGTAGCCATGGCTGCAGCCGACGTGGGCAGTGTTCCCACGCCATAGCAAAGAGAAAAGGAAGGGAGAGGGAAATAATTACAATTATACCCCTAGTGCTTTTTTAGGGTTTTTAGCACTTATAATTTATTACAAAAAGGTTTTGAGGTGTAATTTATGTATTTACCGCTGTCTTTTAATTCCTTATTACATTTTGGTTTTTGGGATAGAATTACAATTCTATCCTTATATAAAATGTTGATTTTATATTTTAAAATTGAAAAACAAATTAAATTAATTGTATAATTAATTTTCCTAATAGGATTAAGATTGAATTAAAATGTTTAATTCAAAATTTTTGTGTTTTATAATATCCTAATTGGGTTAGGATTTAATAAAATAATGTTTAGAAAAAATATTTTTTTCTAAAATAAAAGCAGTTTTTTTGCCACGAAGTTTTATTTATTTGATCCTAAAATAGTTTAGGATTTTAATAAGAATTTTGATATGATTATTTTTCTTATTAAATTTTGAAATATTGTTTTTCAAAGAAAATATATATTATATAAAATTTATTATGTTTGAGAAATTATCAAAGTGGATTTGTTTAATATTTCTAAATGTTAGGATTTTATTTTTAAAATTGCATATAAAGGCAATAATTAGAATTGAAGCCTGTAATAATTTTATTATGCATATTAAATGTTATTATGCATGATGGATGATTATAGACATTAAAGGCTAATGTGATTGTTTGTTTATGGTTGAATGACTATAATATTAAATATGGTCTACGTGTCTTGTCTTTTCTTGATTTTTCTTATAGGTTGTAAATTTTTTTTTCTCATTGAATTCCCTTTGAACGTAACTTGAGGTTTCTTATATAAGTATGTAAATATTATGTAGTTTAGAAATATAGGAATTTAGATAGAAAAATCTATTTTGTAATCCAAGACGAAGAAAGAACGACAAAAAAAAGTTAAAACCATAATGCTCGTAAAAGACTTATAGATTTGCAATAGCTACCTAGGTTTTGATAATCTAATTTCTTTTGATGGCTTGAGGGAATTAGTTTAGATACATCCATAATCATTCAATTAAAATGACATGTTAGGGGTGTATGTTTATATATAATTGTTATGTATGATATATCACTAATGCCATGAAATGAGACTTAATTAAAATAATAAATCCTTTATTAAAATATTAAGTACATGTTGAGAATATGATTTGTTGCTTTCTGATTTTATATGTATAAAATCAGAGTTCTATTCATGGATAACTTGTTAAGCTACTCAAGGTTACTGTTAATTGCATATGCTTAATGCTACTTATAATCATATAAGATTAGATAATTAGGTGAAACATATATGATATGTTTAGACAAAAAGTTATCACCTAACTGATGTAGAAGTCATATAAAGATGTAACTAATAAGCTATGTTATCTATCTAATTTAATTTATTTTGATTTGTTGAGTTACTTATGATTATATAAATTAAATGGAATCATAGTCCACTAAAAGATCTAAATGAGATTTTATAAATTAATAGTGAGACCTATTAGTTTGCAAGAAAATAGTGGAGACTAAATTATGATTACAAACGTTATCTAACTTTGGTTATAAATATTTATGAATGAAACCAATACTTGTTATTCTTACATGAATAAGTTGATAGATTACCATAGAAAAAAAAGAGTTTAGTTCAAGCAAAATTAAATAAACTCTTTAAAGGATGAAGTGACTTAGTTAACTAGTTTGTTGAACAAACTATTTAATATGAATAACTTCATGAATGACATTTGTTAAAAATAATTCCAAACATCAATGCAATTTATAAAGATTTCTTTTTATTGTTCATGCTCTAAAATCATCAAAGGTTTATATTGTCAAGTCAAATCCCTCATAAACTAGTATTGGTGCATCATTTTTAATCCCTTGATATGATGCACTCTCTCCAAGAGTCCAAGTACCTCAAGCAGCTCCATCCTTATTTTAACATGACTTAAACCATAAAAGGTATAACCATGAGTCATCTTCTTTTCTAGTTTCCCTCATCGACATCTATCAACATCTTATAAATACACATCAAACATCTTAACTACTTAAATCAATCCAACCACCTTTTCCAAAATGATACAATAAGAGTGCTAAGTGTAATACAATGCAAGAGATATGGATCATGATGTATGTAGTACAACCATAAAAGGAGAATAAACCATTAAAAATGAGACTTGTGTGATCCCTTTTCAACTCATGAAAGAATTAATGCCCTAGATGTCGACATTTCTAGCAATTTTATGGTCCTTGAATTTTTCAAGTATACAAAAGCTCAATGTCTTGAGACCTATCTTAAAATGTACGATGGCAAAATAACTGAAGTTATTAATGATGGGAAATTAATGATTCATTGTTTTAATGAAAGCTTGGATGGACTTGCTTTTAGCTGGTATATGGGGTTGGATGGCTTTAAAATAATTTAAAAAAATGATAAAATTGGATGACACATTTTTGAAATAGTTTGAGCAAGTCTGATCTTTATAAAATGGAGAAAAATAATAATAATAAGTCAATCAAGAAATATGCTTAGAGGTTGCGCAAACAGACAACACAAACTTGCCCTTCTATATCTAAGAAATAACATATCTCTATTTTCATTGATAAGTTAAAGGTTGAAAGTCTTAAAAACACCTAAGATGAATTAGAAGCTTAATTAAAAGTTTAATATTTTTTTAAAAAAATTATCCTTTAACATTTGTAAAAGACAAAACTAAGATTCAACATAAAATTGCACAAAGTAAAAAAGATTGAGATTGAGGGATAACTCTAGATTTATAGTGGTTCGACCAATCTTGCTTACTAAACTTCTTGAACCACTATTCAAGTGTTCACTAATAAGTCATGGTCTTTTTACGGGTGATACCGTACTAATACATTAATATTTTTTTTTGGATTCTAGATTAGAAAACCTTTCACTCTTAATATTTTTCAAGGCTCAAAATATTAACCTTTGAATGGTTTAAGTGTTTCTTACACTTTTATAATGAATGATCTCTCAAAAACATTTATTACACCTCATAATAAAAAGAAGATTACAATAAATTAAACTAAGTCTTTAAATAAAATAATATAGCTTAAGTATATGAAAGAGAAAATTGATGCAAATAAAGTTTAAATATTTAAAAGGATTATGGAAGTGATAAAAACTTTTTAGATTAAAGAGTTGGCAAGCATCATATTGTTGTTTTTATATTAAGCGAACAAGTAATATTTATAGGCAAATAGGTAGCACTTAGCCATTACTTACAACCAAAATTTAGGAGTTCAACATTTTGAATTTTAAAAGAAACCATCATATTAGAAATAGCTAGGAGTTGTTCATGATAATTTTAAGTATAAAATAAATTAAGTTTTTTGAGTTTAAAACAAGTTAATTTTTGAGTGTAAAACAAGTTATGTACAATTATTTCAAATTACTACTTAATGACTTATTTGGAAATAGTCAAGGGACTTTTAGTATGTTAAAATGAATAGGACACAATGAATTATTTGATCAAGCCAATGAAAAATGGTGCTTTCCATTTTAAAAAAGAATTGAGCAATGAGTATGATGGTGTAAGATTTTATGTTGAAAAGTTTTCTAATGAGGTATTTTTCAGTACGCATAATTGGGCAATAAAAGAAAATTCTCTTTGATAAAAATTATTTTTGTAATGTCATATTAAATCCTATAAATACTTGATTACATAAGATCATTTTAGGTATCTTCGAGTCAAGTTTGCATTCAATAAAGTCCATTTTGATCTAAACTTTTATACTTGAAAAATCCCTATAACATCAAATCTTGACACTCATATCAGTTTCACTAAATTATTGTTATCATTAAAATTATTAAAAACATAGTTACTAAAGACCTAGGTCTAGCGAAGGCTTCATACTATAAATACTTAGTAATTCATCAACCTATTTTGTAGATGTAATGGTCATAACAGAAAGGGTTAAGCAAAGTTTGAAATAAAAAAGGAATAAGAATACGACAATAAGGTTTGATACCATATCAAATGATGAATCAAAAGATGGCTCTCAAAATTAAATCTTAACCATAATCATTATAATTCTTCATGTCAACATCCTATTTAGTCATGTCAAGCACCATCAAGTTTCATATTAGGGTTAACTCCGCAAGTGTTGTTATCAAATCAAATATTGGCATATATATACCTCTTAACCTTGTTTACCAGCACCTTTAGAATATTGGATATGTAACCTCAATCATGAAAAATTCTAAACAACCACCATATCTTAGGTGGTATAATTTGTTAACCTAGATGTTTTTAATCTCCAATGACTTATTTGTTTTTATGGTAACAATAATTAGTGGAGTTAAAATGATTTATTGCCTTTCAATTTTATAAGCATAAAATGAGTGTTTCATTTAAGGTTAATTTATTGAGGTACCCCAAGTTGTCATAAATTGAATATGCTTAGTGTTATAGAAACTATGTCATATTTAACTAAAATTATATGATTCAGATGAGACACTTATGATTACATACGATTAGAGGCATTAGTTAAGAGAAACACATGATATGTTAGATATAAAGTTGTCATCTAAGTGATTATAGAGTCATGAAGAGAAGTGATTAATAAACTATGATTAAAGACCTTACTAAAATTTGGTTATATATATATATATATATATATATATATATATATTCATGAAACTAATACTTATTATCTTTACATGAATAAGTTGATAAATCACCATGAGAAATATATCACATATAACATATTTGATGCTAAAGAATTGATAAGATCAAAATATTTTGAGTGTTACTATAATGTGAATTATTCTCAATGCAACAACCCTGTAAAATTGTATACATTATGTATTAAGATAATATGTTATAACTTGTAAAATAAGGGTTATTCTCTCTCTTCTCTCTCTCACTCTCTAATATATATATTCTATCAAAAATTTGGTAGATCAAGTTATTGACTGTACAATCATTACCATTTTAGCCAACACCATATCGCAATACATTAGTTAATCAATATACTTCTTCTTAATGTTAGTTCTACTACTAATAAGTATGTCAATTATTCAATATATGCATAACAAAATTCATGGTAAATGAAATTATAATAATTTAGAAGATCTCGTATTAGCATGACATTGTATGAAATTCACAACTTGCTATTTTTACATAGATTATGATTCAGTACAATGCTAACTTATATAAAATGGCAAGTCATATATTCATGCTACTAATATTACTTTATATATATATATATATATATATATATATATATATATATATATATATATATATATAACATATCCTTAACAAAAGTAATACATTAGAAGTTTACTAAGCATCTTGAGCATGAAAAGGTCCTATTACAACATCAAATTTATAGAAGTATGTTGAAATATAACTCAATAAAATGAATTCATAATATGATGCACATAATTAACTTGTATACTATGTCCCATATTCTGTTTAAGATTCTTATAAATCTACTATAAAAGATGTCAAAATAAATTATAAACTAGGTCACCCTTTTTCATATGTTATTAATCCTCGCTATTCTCTTTTACAATATTTTTTTTATCATTCCAATACAATTCCATTAGTCTTCATTAATCTCATTAGCTTTTCTTGGCTATCCATATTTGGACACCATTAGCATCTGCTAATCTCATTTCATGTTCTCGGCCATCCGAAATACGGATGCCATTAGCCTTCGCTAATCTCACTATACATTCTTACCCATCCCAATTTAGATGCCATTAGCTTCTTCTAATCTCATTAAATAATCCCGGCCATCCTAATTCGAATGCTATTAGCCTTTGCTAATCTTATTATACATTCTTGGCCACCCTAATTCATATGCCATTAGCTTTCGCTAATCTTATTAAATATTCTTGGCCATCCTAATTCAGATGCCATTAGTTTATACTAATCTTATGATAAAATCTCTAGTCATCCCAATTTAGATGTCATTAACCAAAGCTAATTATAATACTCTAACGCATTCGTAATAATTCACTTATTACTACCTACTTTCAAATTGTTTTACATTTAAAATAAAATCATAATTTCATCAATTTAAATAAAAAGGAAGTTCCCTATCTGCTCATCCTATGGTGTGGCCTCCTCCAATAGAAGATTCAATCCCCGTCGTCCCTCATGGTTTATATAGAAGCCTTTAAGTTACATTTCATTCAAGTCGTGTACAATTCTTTAATTCAGAAATCTATTACCTCAAAGATTTCTTGAAGTTAATAATCCAAAGGAATCATTCAATATCATATAAATCCAAAAGTTAATTCAAAACTTACTTCCATCTTATTATCAATCCTTTAATTCATGCATACCTATCATTCTCACTTATTAGCTCCTCATGTGCTTTATATGTATATAAGTAAATATGAAGTGGATCTCTAATTATGACATTGATATTTCAACCTACATGGGTTTGCTTTTCAAGTCACTCTCCACTAATGTATAACAAAATTATTACCAAGGATCAAAAGGTCTTTATTAGGCTTATAACGTAAAGCTAGGGTAAGGGCTATGAAGAAAGGATAAGATTCAAGAAAAATAAGAGAACTAACTTCTTAACACAAATAAATCATATTCACTTCTAAAACATACACTACTTCTCCATCCTTTCAATATTAAAAACATCTATCTTTATCATGCTTTCAAAGATCCAAACTCAAACAAAACAAAATACTGTAACATTAGCAAAGAGAAAGAATCCTCTCATAATCAGTCTTCTTATCCTTTGTTACACTATTTTCCACTTTACACTGTTTTTTCTCTTTCTCATAAGAAAAAAGACATCATGTAATATCAACCAATGATCACAACATTGTTTTTTTTAATAAAATTGGAAATAAAATAACTTCCTAACACCTTGTTGACTTTTTTCACCACTAAACTTATGACTTTGATAACATAGGATGTAATAATAAAACTTATTTGTTGACTTTCTACCCTCATACTAAACATACTCTTTTAAAAATGAATGTAAAACCTAAGACTGAAATTTTAGAAAATTATTGAAAAGCTTTTAAATGAATTTAAATAGGTATTAATTAGACAAAATAATTACACATCCTTCGATATAAAAAAAATGAATGAGTTCTATCAATTGGTGGTAAACTTTAATTGAAGGAAATAAATAAAAATAAAATAAATATGTTATTAATAAAAGTGAAGTACTTTTTAGAGAAAATAGGGG
>Ga0325402_1005437_pt1 | contig 11918 bp, 7 predicted proteins | sample PopdelMetagenome_22_FD_207212 | JGI IMG/M metagenome (GOLD analysis project Ga0325402, IMG submission 207212) | Populus deltoides microbial communities from Bellville, Georgia, United States - Xylem-PdKOR-R3 | ecosystem: Host-associated > Plants > Phyllosphere > Stem > Wood/Secondary xylem...
GCTTATTTATAGGGGTAGCACCCACAATTTCATTTAACAGTCTGTAGTTACGAAGTTTGGATTACAAGTGGTCTGTGGCCAAACAATTCAGATAACAGTCGGAAACAAAGAAATTATTGAGTGTACTGGACGTTGTATAAGACTCTTCCTCTCAATTCAAGGATTCATAGTATGACTTGATTTCTATGTGCTCCCTGTGGTTGCCTGCCAAGCTGTTTTGGGAGTGCAATGGTTGGAGATATTAGGTCCAATTCAAACGGACTATGAGGAACTTAGTATGACCTTCAATCTAGACGAACTCATATATTATGAGTAAAGAGAAGTTCTGAGCTTGCTCCTATGAGTGAAAAAAAAATTGTTGCACTTATTAGGTATGGGGTTCTTTGTTCATGAGATTACAGATGAAGCAATTCAAGAAAATAAAACGCCACCAAACCTTAGTAAAATACTATCAGAATTTGCACATGTGTTTGAGGAACCCGCTGGGTTGCCACCTACGCGCAACCACGACCATCGGATTCCATTGCTACCAAACCAGTCACCAGTTAACATAAGACCTTACATGTATCCTCACCATCAGAAAACTAAGATAAAAATTATGGTCAAAGAATTCCTTAAAATTGGAATCATTCACCAGTTTTGCTAATCAAAAAGTCAAATGGGTCTTGGCATTTTTGAATAGGCTACAGGGCACTCAATGAGATCATGGTAAAGGATAAATTTCCAATATCGATTATCGACGAGATGCTTGATGAGTTACATGATGTGAAATTTTTTTCAAAGTTGGACTTGCGTTCTAGGTACCGCCAGATCTGCATGCAGCAAGAAGAAATTCACAAAACCACCTTCTAAGTTCATGATGGGCACTATGAATTTCTAGTGATGCCTTTCTGTTTGACGAATGCCCCGGCCTCCTTTCAAAGTCTCATGAATGAAATTTTTTAACCATATTTGTGAGGTTTATTCTTGGTTTTTTTATGATATTCTGGTGTATAGTAGGTCTTGGATGGATCATCCGCGGCGCCAAAAACAAGTTCTTCAAATTCTTTCTGAGCACCAGCTGTATGTCAAGTCCTTTAAGTGTTGGTTTGGAGTGATGACAGTAGGGTATTTAGGACACCTGATTTCTTTTGATGGCATGGCAATAGATCCAACTAAAATACAATCAGTCCAAACTTGGCCAATGTCGACCTCACCTAAAAAGGTTCGTGGTTTCCTTAGACTGACTGGTTACTACTGCAAATTTGTTAGGGGCTTTGGTGTGATTGCAGCTCTTTTAACAAGGCTTCTAACCAAAGAAGATTTCACTGGACCGAAGAATCTCTCTTGGCCTTTAATCAATCAAAGTATGCTCTTATGTCATCTTCGGTATTGCGGCTACCAAACTTTAAACAACAATTCATGGTAGAATGTGATGCATGTGGAGATGGTTTAGGTGCTGTATTATCTCAGCAGAACCAATCAATAGATTATTTCAATGAAGCCTTAAAAGGGAAGGCCACATTACTATTAACCTACAACAAAGAAATGTTGGTTGTGGTGAGGCTATTCAAAAATGGTGACCATATCTCTTAGGGAAGCCATTTGTCATCAAAACAGACCACCGAAGTCTAAAATATCTCCTAGAGCAAAGAATTACCACATCTTCCTAAGTAAGATGGCTACCAAAAATTATACGATTTGATTACTCTATTCAATACAGGAAAGGCAAGGAGAATCAAGGTGCGGATGCTCTCTCTCGCATTACTGCTTTCCAATTTCAGGCCTTTTCAATTCTGGTTGCTGACTGGTGGACAACCCTTCAATAGGAGGTATTACACCATCCTTACTATGCTTCTTTGTCAAATAATAAGTCCTTAAATTGTGTTCAAAGGGATGGTGTGTGGATGTAAAATGGAGAAATCCACTTGAGCCCCACTTCATCGATGTTACCAACTGTTTTGGCTGATGCCCATTCTACTCTAACGAGTGAACATTTCAGTTATTTAAAGACACTCAACCGAATTTCTGCTAGCTTTGTTTGGCCTGGCATCCGCACCTTTATTAAGCAATTCCTTCATAATTGTGATGTGTGTCAACGTAGTAAGAATGAGACCCTTCGTCCTTCTAGACTACTTCAGCCCCTTCCGATTCCATAGTGAATATAGATAGAAATCTCCATGGATTTTGTTGAAGGATTACCAACATCACAAGGACACAATGTGATTATGGTTGTTGTTGATCGTCTTTCAAAGTATGCGTATTTTATGCCATTAAAGCATTATTACACAACAACATCAGCAGCTAACAGTTTTATCAAGAATGTTGTGCGTTTGCATGGTGTACCTCTTTCCATTGTCAGCAATCGCGACAAAATATTCCTTAGTACTACAGGGGTCATCATTATGTTTCTGTTCCAGTTATCACCCACAATTTGACGACCAAATTGAAGTGGTGAATCACACGCTTGAGCAATATTTACGTTGTTTCACTTTGCCCAACCTAAAAGATGGATGGAATGGCTCTCGTGGGTAGAATATGGATAGAATATTGTCATCCATTCATCCACTAAATTTTCTCCTTTTAAAGTCGTTCCTGGCAGAACAAAAGTTCAAGTAGTGATGACTTGTTGCGCACAAGGGAGGTCATTCTTCGTGAACTACAACAGAATTTGTTAGAAGCACAAGTTTGCATGGAGGCAAAGGCAGACCTGTATCGTTACGAGGTCATTTTTAAGGTAGGCAACTATGTATTTTTATGGCTGCAATCTTACCGTAAAAAATTAGTGGCTTTTCGAAGATCGTTGAAATTTTCACCTAGATTTTTTAAAACTTTCATAGTTCATGCTCGAATAGAAATGGTGGCATACAAACTAGCCCTTCCAGTTGACGCACAAATACATGATGTTTTTCATGTCAATTTGCTCAAGAAAAAGTAGGGACCGATCTCCGATCCCACTACAGTAACCCTTCCTTTTGTCTCAGCAGATGCATCCTTACTACCAGAACCTGAGTTTATTTTGGACCGTCATGTTATTCAGAAAGAAAAATATCATTCAAAAATGGAAATTATAGTTCAATGGAAAGGAGCTTCCTTAGAAGATGCTATATGGGAAAACTTGTGGTGTTTCTCCAAATCTTATCCAAAGTTCTTCCTTGAGGACAAGGTCCTTCTTAGGGGGATAGATTGATATGATTCTTCAATGGCCTATCATGATTGGAAGTTACACAAGTTGAAGAGCAAAGGTGGAGCACATAAGATGAAGAGCAGAGCTTAGATATTTCCTTTTGTTTTATTTAATTGTAATTGAAACAGTCAATGAATAATTAGTTGTACTCAAGGAAGTTGTTGAAAGCTTTCCTAGTATTCAGTTCCACTAGTTGAGTTCTTATTATCATGGGAGATATTGTAACGTTGTGGCCTATTTAAGCTCACTTATTCTATTGAATAAAGTGTGCAGAAACAGTTTCTTCCATACCTTTATTCTTCTTCCCCAAATTATGTTCTAATCACCATACTATCTAGCCAAACCAACCCCACCTCTTCATCTCCCCTTGACTTCTCTCTCTTATTCTCTCATCTTGTTTGAAGACTTCTGTCGAAGGTAATATTTTATTTAATCTTTTAATTGGTGGCGATAGTATACAAACTAGGGATAATTGAGTCTACTGATTCTTTAAAATTTTGTAGGATACAATATATATGTTTTATTGACCTCTGAGACAATTAATGGTTTGTGTAATGAATTACGAAAATCAATAATGTTAGAAAAATAATTTTTATGTTGAGTGTAATTAATATAATGTTTTTAACTCCTTTTTAGCACAAATGTTTATGATTTATGAACCAATAAAGCAGTCTTAGCAGGCTTCAATGAAACCTATACAATGTTATACTTTACTACACCAAGAGTAACAAGAGTAATTATCTTCATATGTTGTTATGCTCAAATCTTTCTAGATGAATTATTTACGACTCTTGGGATTAGGTTTCCTGATTTTATACCAAAACAATTGGCCTTGATCAAACCGGCTCTATTTGAACCAATTTTCAGTTCGATCTGGTTTATATTTTTTAAAACTAGTATATCTTGGTTCAGTTGGTTTTTTAGGCCAAATTAGACCAGACTGGACTATGAGCACCCTTAATAATCATAACAAAAATTGTGTAAAATGAAGGGTTGATTTGATAATTAAATAATTATGTTACCTTTAAACAATAACTCAAGTTTTATATAAAATTTGAATTTAAGATATTTTAAAATAAATAAAAAAATATTAGTATCAGTTACATCTTACTAATTATAAAATTTTTAATTGAATTATAATAAACAGAATCTTTATGAACTATCTATTCTAGTATCATATAGTTTATCTTTCTTTTAAAATTTATATTCTTTGTGAAAAAAAAACTATTAGAAGATACCCTCAATATAATACAATAGTTACAAAATCTAGCTCGGTCTATTGTTAGGTTAAAGGCTCGGGATATGAGTTAAATGTCAACTCTTTCTTTTTATGGCCGACACTAGCCCCTTTCAATAACACTATGATTTTTCACTTTGTTTATGTATATTATAAGCTATTTTCATTTATTTTTATTCCAATTACATTAAACAAAAATAAATTTCTCATTTTACTATTAACCCTAACTCAAAACTTACAAATTAGGCATGAATTTCTAATTGAGTTCTTTTAGGCTTGCATATTTAAGTCTAGTGCCCCTAACCTGGTGATAAAATGGTCTTTAAGTCATAACCAGTCGAATTTTTCCTACACTTCTCCATTTTTCCTCTCCTATGCCAAAATTGACTTTATATAGAGGATTAATTTTTACTTTTTAATTATTTCAATTTAATTGATACCCAACCATTTTTCATATCATTAAACATTATTCCATTCCAATTTAACATTTTAACTAACAAATATGTGAAACTCAACATCTACACAACACTAACACATTCATCCATTCACATATTCCATAATCATTCCAAACATTTTAAATGAGTTTCTCATTTTAATTGAATGTTAATCCAAGTAGAAAATGCAAGACCAAAACAAGTTCCCTTCTCTCCTCTTTGTTTTCTTCTAACCTCCTCAACCTTAACCTTTTTAACTCTTTAAAAACCCTCTAAACCACTTAATTTCTTTTTTTGATCACTTAACAACTCTTTTAATCACTCTTTGTTAACCCTTTCCAAGAAAATAGAAAGGAAAGAAAGAAACCTAATCCTTTTTTCCTCATTTTTGTTCTTGACTGCCTAATAAGGTTTTTTTTTACCAATCTTCAACTATTTATAATGTTATCCCTTATTTATTCTAGATGAATCGGTCGACCATTTGGGTTATTAAATGAACGAGTCGACTGATTCCTTAATTCATGAAATATCAATTTAAATCCTTCATTTTTATTTCCAATCAAATGAAAACCTGGGGGTTTACACAGGCCCTTCCAGATGAAAAACCTGTCAGGGTCGACAAAAGTCAGCATTCCCAATATAGATGTGGCATATACAGTCAGACATGACATAACAAAAAAAACTTGTAAATATAGACAACGTATGTAACAAGTTACTTAATTATATTATTATTTATTATTTGTTATTGCTATTGTTTCTAATACTTATTTTGTAATTTTGAATTGTATTTTATATTTTATAGATATGATTGGTTAGGATGCCACATACGCGTGCTTCTTCATTTACACATAGAGGTGGAGTTTCTTAGTACATGGATCCTAACCTAGTTGATCACATAGCATTAAAAATATGTCAGTTAATTGCAATTTAAAGTTACAATTACACAACATAAATGCATATAATTGCAAAATAATATCGCAATACCTACATCCGAGTATGAGATGAAGTGTAACCCCCATCATCTGGACAGTCATAGACAACGATCGAAGTATCTGGAGTCTGCCTACAAGAAAATGTTTCCATGACCATAATTGTTATTCATTAACAAAACTTTTGTTTATTTTTTTTAACAAAAAAAAAATTAAAGTAACAATAATATTTCTTGCTTTTTAGCTATTGAAGTATCAAACATCCTCTAACTTGTTTGACCCCATTTATGCATGCAAGACATAGATGTCTGTACAAGCATGCTAGGACATCAAATCCCTAGTTATATGTGGGGATGGCATCAAAATAACCCAAAAGAGTCAGATAAATTAAGGGCACATATCTCCATGTTAGGTTAGTGAATAATACACCGCCAAACATATAGAGTATATATGATCTCGCATACCGACATAAAACATTAAAATTATCATAATAATTCACACAAACTTAACAAATAATCAATATATTAGATTCATAATTGATTTTGTACCTCCACAATACCCCTACAAGACCTCATTAGCATCAGTTGGTGGTGTCTGCTACTCTATTCTTGATGCATGCATGTTTATTTGATATTATACATATACATGTTTTACCACCAATAACATATTTTTGTAAGCAGAGCAAAAACTATCTCCAATTAAAATTATTTTTTTCATCGATAATTGCAAAAACCAAATGAAATAACTCATTATTTATATTAAAAATAACTGTAATTAATAAGTTTTTATTATATCACTCATATAAATGTGTGTCATTAATATTGATGAGTGGTATATAATAATTGAAACCTTATACAAGATACAAATGACTAAAACTTCTTAAATTGTTGTGCTTTCTATTAACGGTATTTACTAAAAACATGATAATGCCAAATTATATTATTTCATTAAGCGTTCACTGTAATAATTTCAAAAAAAAAAACCAGATGCCCTTTGGTTTGATGGACTTTGTGGCACTGATTTTGTTGCAAGCAAATTATTATTAAAATACTAATTAATTGGGAAAGTCAAGGAGTAAAGTGGATAATTAGGTGACACCAGCAGACCAATGATACAACAGCTAAGGTTCAATCATCGAAGGGTGTGTGAACCTAACTATTGTACTATATATTCCTTTTTCTTTTCACGTTGTACTATTGATGATCAAAAGATTGTCACAAATTTACATCTTTTTTTTGTAGTTTCTATTATTTGATTATAATTATCATCTTTGTATTTATCAATATTGTTTATATAATATTTAAGTACCGTGAGTTATTTCTTAGGGAAAAGTCTATCATGAATTTTCTTTGACAGTTTTTACAAGATTGGATTTGTTTTATTGGATTATATTTTTAAGTTAAAAAGATAACATATGAAACAAAAAAATCATAATAAAAACTAGTCATATACTCATAGAGATGATATATTTTTGTATATAATCAATTGTTTAATAATATGTTTGTAAATTACATTATTATAATCTTGTTTGTTAATTGTTCAAGTCATTATAATAATGTTTATTTATATTGTACTTATTGTATTTAAGAAAAAAACAAAAATAATAATATATCTCATATTTATGAAAAACATTTCTAATTCAAATTTTGTATAATTTTTATAATATGTTTTCCGTTTTCTTTTCCAACTTGATACCAATATTTATTTATTTTTATTGACTGGTATTGAATAAAAAGTATTATATCATAAGACTAAAATGATAAATATAATAATAAAAATTTTAAATATTTTTAATATTTAATATTCTCAAACATATTGAATTTAAATTCTTAATCAATGTTGATTTTGAAAAGAAATACTATAGCATCACTTGATTTTGTAACTTTATAAAAAAAAAGATTTTAATTAAAAAATAATAAAGATGTAAATGATAAACTCATGAATTATTATTGACTTTTAAACAACTTGAAGATATTAATTTGAGTTAATCAAATATTAGAGATAGTTTTCTTGAGTTTTTTTTCTTTTTATATTTTACTTCAATTTTTTATTATGCATTTTTTAAAATAAAAGGCTTATGATATGACATTTCAATTGATTTAAGTAAAAATAATTAACAAGAAATCTATCATAAGAAATTATAATTCAAATTTTTAGATAAAAAAAATGTTCTTATATTTTCTATTTCCTCAACTTGGTATAATGTGTTAATTTCTTTCTTTTTTATCTATGCATGGCAAGAGATGCATAGTGTATAAGCATAGAAAGATCCAATATGTGAGCAATGTGGGCACTTGCCTACACTACCTAAAACAATCAAAAGAATCATGGATTGAGTTTCCCAAATATCATATACGTAACAGAAACTATGAAACAAAATTATTCGGGAGTCCTTACGATCCTGTTAGATAGATCTAGAGTTATTTAGGGATTTATTATCACTTTAAGATCTTATCTTCTTCAGCTTTGAATAATTCCTTAAAAACTGGGTTGTCGCAAACCACAAGTTGTCCAATTGTTCGGCCTCCAACAGTAATCCACGCAAACCACTCGTGAGAAATCTTCTAAATTCCTATTTAGAAGAGAAGAACTATTATGCCTAGAATGCTAACTCTAATTTTGTATTTACGTAGTTTTTCTGTCTAACAAACAACCACTTTTTTTTTCACTAACAAAATAATAGGCTTAGCTTTATATTTATAAGGAATCCTAAAAACCCTGTAAATGAAAAAAATATATATATTTACCCTTTAAAAAATAATATCCATATATTATTTAAGGATAATTTTAGAAATTTAATTAATCAAGTTCTTGATTTTTCTAAGTCTAGAAATATAATCCCTGTATTAATTGTATTCTAGTTCTTAATTTCTAAAATATATTTTTATGACAAGCATCTACATATTAGTTCTAGGTATCTCTTATACCTCAACTTATGAGAACAACTACTTCCTTTCATAAAAGAAATAATATAATATGCATCAGTCTCTACGACTCTAATGAATGTCCAATATTTAAGAGAGCATCGACTAGGAACATTTATGAACTTTGCTTTGATGCAATATGAATCTCATAATTATAACAACTTTAAAATTTCTTTTGCAAAACATTTTTTTCATATGAAATTTATCTTTACTTTAGATTTATTAATCTAATATTATATGAATATTAAAGATAAATTAAGCCTTTATTAATAATGAATATGTATTTTCATGAATATAATAATATCACGTGTAACCAACCGATTGGCTACAGGGCATATTAAACTAACAATCTTACATTTGCACTAAAGTCAATCGCTCATGTATCTAATATCATATTGATTCATTTAACATTAAAACTTCTACATGGATAGTGACCATGTAAGAGGATCTTCTAGATTCTTTTCGGTAGGTACTCACTTTATCTTTATATCTGTCATTTCATTGATCTATCAAATCAAATGGAATTTTTGAAGTACTTGTTTAGATCATTGATGAAACCTTGGTTTCTTTGGTTATGCAATGGCTCCACTATTAGGAACCAACCTAGTTTATTGATGAACTTTTTGATCCAATCTTTGTTTCCTTAAACATGGAGGTATACTCTTATTCAATTATATAATCAATTATGCTTTCTTGTTTGAAACTCTTCTAACTCAGAGCACTACCATTTAAAGTAAAACATATATTGGTTGGTATTTACTATTTTTCCAACATTTCATTGAAAAACTTATAATTCAAATAATTTTAAACTTCTAGTTTATCTTCTCCGTTAATGGATTATATAGCCAAGTATAGGATACTATTTCTATCATTTCTCTCTGCTATATCTTAAAACACATGTCTTTGAAGGGGGGTGTTCCATGCAAAATATATAAGAATCAAATCTTAGATTTTTTTCATACTAAACTATTTTAGCTTCTAGTCTATATGTATGGATTAGGATAATTTGTGTTTTTTTTCCCTTTCTCATTGATTGAATAAACAAAAAGAAAATCTCTCTCTCTCTCTCTCTCTCTCTCTCTCTCTCTCTCTCACATAAGTAAAAGCAGTAGTACACTTTTACCCGTTCAAGTTCTATGTAAGAAGGTTTGGTTCTTGTAATCATGGGTAATTGTAGTTTCGATCAAATAGAGTCTTTATGTCATTCGAGTTCTCTGTAGGTACACATCTCTCCCTCTCTTGCTATAAATATATAATTTGTTCTTTTTCTCTGTGGATTTTGCTTTATTTTGGCAAGTCTTTGATGAGACTTAATTTTTTATGGCTTTCTTATTATATTATAATAATTTTCATGTAAGCTTTGTCTCATTTCTCTGTTTGATGTTTTCTTTAATTTTATGTTCATTGTATTGCATGATTTCTTAAATTTATTAAGGGAATAGAGAAATTTTCAGAGTTGAAGTTTGGATCTTTTAGATTTCATGGTGAGTATTTTCTTTTATTTCTTTTTTAACCCTTTGATTGATTGGATTTTATTTCTTGGCAAGATTTTAATTTTACTTCCTATTTAATCATGATAAAATTTTTGAAATTGGTTTCTCCTTTTCTTTCAAAAAAATGAACTTGAATTTCTATTTTTGTTTGTGTTTTAAAGCTCTATCCTTAGTTGTTTTACATTATAGAGACTCCCTTCTTCTCTTTTTCTTTATATGTTTTGTTGCTGAGAAAGTGATTTAAGAATTCTTGATGGAGGATTCCATATTTTTTATGCTATTCTTTCTTTTCTATGGTTTCTTGACAACCAAACAAAGAACAAATTTATGTTTCTTGTTGAGATAGCTTTGTTATTTTATTGATGCATTAATATTTTTATGTTTGTTTTGAAATGCAGGTTAATAAGATAAATGTTTTAGCAATTTTTATTTCATTGACCAGAGATCTTGAGGTCATTCGCCTTATTTGATTCCTCTTTAAATGGGCTTATTTTCTCTCAATTTATTGCATTTTCTATTTAGATTCCTCTTTAGTTTTCTATTTTAAAACTATTTAATTTTCCATGTAGCATTCAAATTGAATAATAGTGTAGAATTAATTATTATAATCATCCTTTCTTCCTCTTATTTGGTATCTTATTGGATAATAATGTAGAATTTTAAATTGGATAAAATTGTCAAGAGTCAATTCAATTTATATTATGATAATTCCTTATTTATTTTATTTAAAATTCAAAATTAGAATTGACTCTTGATGCGATCCAACCATCAAAGGATCACACAAGGATTGAGAGAAGAAGACTAGATTCGGACAGTTTGACCTTTCGTTATTCATTTAGTCATAACTGGAGTTACGGATCCAATTTTGATGTGATTCTAGTTGGTTTGGAAACTAGACTTCCATACCTTTCCAACGGTATATGGCATGCCTTCTAATTCATTAAGATGAGAAAGAACCATCCTTTTTAAGTTGAGCCTTGCTGCTGCCAGACAGAATACGAAAACAACGAACTGGTCTTATTTAATTAGTTGGGCTATCAAACTTTAATTATTTTGAGAGGAGACATTTGTTTGGGTTTTAAACTTGTTTATTTTGTTTATTTTAATTAGTTTGGGCTAGTTTTAGCTTGGGTTGAATATTATTTAAAATTGTGTTTATATGAGACCCATTAGGGAAACTAGGATTTTGGCTTGGAGTATAAATACTCTTTAGGAATAATTTTAGGGCAGACTTTTGATAATATTTTCAGCATTGTAGCTGAATTTTGGTTGCTCAATCTTGGTTCTTGATTGAACTTTCAACTCTTCAAAGAATTGATCATTCTTTGTTGAGAATTTATACTTTTTTTGCTCGTCTCCAGGTGTAGGCGTTGTGATCGAGTTGGTTTATAGTCTTGTTGCCTTGGAGCAAGTCTTCCATTTTGATAAGCTCATTAAAATCTCAACAAACTTGGGTTAGATTGATCTTGGGGTCGCGAATACCATTAAATTCCGCTATGGTTCGCATCAGTTGGTATCAGAGCATGATCTAATCACATGTTATATCCTTCAATTTGAGTCTTTATTGTTTCTTGTTTCATTCTTGATAGATTTGACCACCTATATATATATATATATATATAACAAAACAAAATCAAGAACTTAGGTGTGTATGCCGATTTTCATTCTTGATAGATATATATAGGTGGTCAAATCTATCAAGAATGAAAATCGGCATACACACCTAAGTTCTTGA